>Ga0099364_10003436_pt1 | contig 24577 bp, 16 predicted proteins | sample TergutTh196P3_FD_73070 | JGI IMG/M metagenome (GOLD analysis project Ga0099364, IMG submission 73070) | Microcerotermes parvus P3 segment gut microbial communities from Pointe-Noire, Republic of the Congo - Th196 P3 | ecosystem: Host-associated > Arthropoda: Insects > Digestive system > Gut ...
CCTTGTAGACGGGAACATTGAAGTCTTTAAAAAAGAGTTTACAGAGTATTGTCTGACTACATTTTCCTATTTCGATGTCGGTGGCGATAATCCAGAGAAATTTTATCATGGCTTTGTCCTTGGTATGTTTGCCTGTTTAAAAGATAGATACCAAATACGAAGCAATAGAGAGTCTGGACTAGGTAGATATGATGTGATTTTGATACCAAAATTCGGAATTCCGAACTCCGAACTCCGAACTCCGAACTCAAGAGGCATTATCTTTGAATTTAAAACCCTAAACGAAGCCTTTGGTGAAACCTTTGAAAAGTCAATCGAATACGGTAGAAGACAACTAGTAGAACAGAAATATGCCCAAGAATTGCAAGCACAGGGGATAGAGGATATAGTCAGTCTGGTCGTGGTATTTAAGGGGAAAGAGGTGAGGATAGGGGTGTTTTGAAAAAATGAGAAAAGAGAGATAAAAGAGAAAACAGAGATTTTTAACACAGAGATAATATGAGAAGACACAGAGTACACAGAGAGCTTTTACAGAATATATTCTGTCTAAACATTCCTAACTCCGAATTCTGCATTCTTCTTTTTCTCTGTGTGCTCTGTGTCTTCTCTCAAAAACTCTGTGTTAAAAAATTTCCTTTTGTAGCCTTGTTTTGAGGCATCAAAAAAAAATATTTTTGATCCGTGTGTCAAAAATCGCCCGGTGAGACCCTTAAGTATATATAGGGGGGGATGAATTTTGAATTGAGAATTTTAAGAAATAAGAATGCAGAATGCAGAAATAAGAATTAAGAATTGAGAATTAAGCCCCCTTCCTTCCCCCCCCACTCATACTTCATGGGAGGGGCAATAATCGGAACAGATAAATCAGTTCCCTACAAATTATTTCAACACTGCCAATTTCCCTGTTTTTGTGATTTCTTGGTTTCCTTTTCTGGCAGTGATTCTATAAAAATAAACACCATTTGCGAGAAAAAAGCCTTCTTCGTCTCTACAATCCCAGCCGAAGGTAGTTCGAGGGTATTCGTGATAGCCAACATGATTTGGTAGGTTTCGAAAGGATTTTACTAGTCTTCCGCTGACGGTATAGACTCTGATGCTCACATTATCGGCATCATCGGTCAGGGTATAGGTAAATCTTGTTCTACCAGAGTTTACAGGGTCGATTGTAACACTTCTGACGGGGTTTGGGTAGTTTGCAACTCTTGTCAAATCAAATCTATCGCTGACGCGGAAATGAAATTGTCTTTCTGTCTTGTTTCCATTTACATCATGGACAGCGGCATCTATAGTGTATTCACCTCTCTGTAAGGATAAGTGATAATTTAAGGGTATATTGTTTGTGTTTTCTGGATTGATAGTCATTGAGTATTTGGCAGGGTCAATCTGCTCGCTATTTAAAGTCATAGAGATTGTTTTTTCGGTAATATCTATTCCATTTTCATCACTAAAAATAAAGGACAAGACACTATTGCCTGAAATGTATCCACCTACTGCAAATTGCTGTCCTGAGACATTTATCTCGATGTGAGGTGGTGTATGGTCGAGATTTCTGAGGAGGGTATAGATACCAGTTCTGTTGATTTCTGTAGAAATAGTATTATTGGTTTCATTGTAGTAGCCGCCTTGGTAAATCCATTTTTTTGAGAAGTCGTCAAAGCGGAATATATGGGAATTTAGGGGATAGGGGATAGGGGATAGGGGATAGGGGTTTGGAGTTGTGAGTCGTGAGTTGTGAGAGTTGAGAGGTGAGCTAATATGAAAGCTTAGAGTCATTTTTTTGTTATCGGCAAAGACACCAGTGGAGTCGGCGAGGAGAGATTTATTTAGTAAATCGATTTGATAGATAGGTGAAAACTGACCATTTAATAAGCTCACAGGTTGGACATCTGGTTGTAAGTGCGGAGTTTTGTAATCGTCAATTTGAAGTGAAAACCAAGCCTCTTGAGGTAGAAAATTTGGTGGTATGCTTATTTCAAGATTTTGGTCATTTGAGCGGACATTGGTCTCAAAGATACCAGCTTTAAAAAACATATTATTTAGATGAAAATTGAGAGTGTTATTGGTGTAGAGATATTCACCGAAATCGAGAAAATCATTTACAGATGCGGTAATAGTTATGTTTTGCAGATTTTCAGGTAAAGCAATAAATTGATAGATAGTTTCGAGAGGCTCAAGAGATTTTAGACTTACACTGTTGAAAATGGTCGCTCCTTGCTTGATGACCAGACTTGTCTCTGGTGAGGTGATGTCTCCGATGTTTTGGATATAAGCCTCAAGACCTGGTGTATTGTCTCTTTCTACGAGGGATAAACTTAGGAGGGCGAGGTCGGGAGCGTAGATGCGGAAAGAGAAGTTTAGGGGATAGGAGGTAGGAGATAGGGGATAGGAATTCGGAGTTCGGAGTTCGGAGTTCGGAATATCCCCCCTCTCCCCCCCCCACTCATTCTTCATGGGGGGGGCAATCAGGTGACTACTAAATCCATAATAGACAATTGCACCTGCGGGAAAGGTATCTGTCTTTTCACTTTGCCAAAAGTCTGTGGAGGGGTCGTAAAACATTGGGAATGTCGCATCGTATTCTTGATTCCAGACATTAACCCAGAGATTGTCTATAGGCTCTGTCTTATACACACGGACGCGGAACTGGATGGAGTCATTTTCAGTGGGCATATTTGGCAGAACCATATTGTCGACATAGATACTATTTCCGACTGCAAAGCTGCTCATAGCCACTACTTCACGCTGAAAACCAGAGGCTATTATTTTTATAGTTTTTTCACCCTCTTCGATGTTTTCAGGCAAGGTAAAACTGTATTCATATCTACCAGGTGTAGAAAAGATGCCTGTGTTCCCAGTTGAATTTGCAGGCAAGATGCCTGCGTTCCCAGTATTGATAGGAATTTCAAGTTCATTTAAGATTAGAGTTTTGGCATTTGTAATGTCGGTATCAAATTGAGCTATGATATGTAAAGTTTCACCAGGGGACAAGAGATGGCTATTTAAAGATATTTCACCCGAAATTTCAGGTCGAAAATTTGAAAGCATCGGGTCGCCCATCAAAATAGCACCGTGAACATGAGCCAACCAGGAGTGGTGGTTATTATATCGTGCGTAATATCTTATTTTATGATAGGTTGCCATTTCTCCAAAAGTATTTATATCTTTATTAAAAAAAGCCTCTGCCATGTAGTTTCCAGAGTCCTCTATTTGAGTGATATATCCGAGACCAGCAAAGCCAAAATGAGCAATAGCTCCTTTGTTTGGCTCTGCTATAAACACCTCACTGATAGAATTCATACCTCTTGTTTCAAAGGCAGCAGCAAAGCAAGAAAGACTTGAGACAAAGGGAAAATTTCTGTTTGTGAGTGAGCGAACATTGTCGGTGTTTAAAAGGTTGCTGTCTGCCCAGATTCTACCGCCACCGTGTCCGAGAAATTGGAGGTAGGAAGTTCCCTCATTTATCCTATTTAAAAGGGTTGTAGTGTTTCCGAGATATTGAGGAGATCCTACATCAACTCTGGTATATACTCTATTTGCTTGATAATTCTGGGGGATGTAGTTTTCTCTAATTCTTTCGTTTTGTTGAGCAAAAATGTCTGTATTATCATCGTCTCGACCACCTGCAACGAGAGTAACATTGCTATGCCAGAAGTCTTGAAAATTTTTATTTTCAAGATATTGCTGTGATTTTTGGGCTATAGGTAGTATTTGGTCAGCCTCATAAACGCTGATGCGTGAGATATGAAAGTCTGGCAACGGGTCATCGCCAATAATACAAGCATACCAATTGTCGCTGGGAGTAGCACCATTTCTATATGTCCAAATTTTATGGATAGGAACAATGTCAAATCTGTCTATTTCTGATTGATATCTTTTGTCATAAATCCCGCTACCGAGTAGTAGGACATGACTAAATCTCGGTAGCGACCAGTTTATATAAGCATATCGAAAGAAATCTCGGATAGCGACAGGTGAGACTATGCCATGATTGAATTCATCATATATGTCCTGCACATCGATGATTTGGACATTTACACCTCTTGATTGCCAGATTTGTTGAAAAAGAAAAGTTCCCTCTGCTTTTGTAAACTCTGTATTTGTAACAATCAAATAGTCTGCTTGCTGGTGGGGGTTTTTAAGTTCTGAGGGTATATCAGGTAAAAAGGAATGGACTTGTTTTTTCATGCTTTCAGTCAGAGCGACAAACTCTAAACCCTCAGTATTTATGAGGTTTTGAAATTTCACTATATAAGGAGGCAGATTTTGTTCTGAAAGAGGTTGAATAGAGAGATTTACTATTTTACTAAAGCCTATTTTATAAACAAAGACTTCCTCTTCAGTAAAATTATGCAGTTCAAATTGGTAAATACCGAGTGGGGCATCTGAAGGCTTATTAAACTTCAAGAAATCTGTATCAGTCTTGTATTCTCTCCAATATGTGATACGAAAATAATCAAGTGCCACTTGCTCTCTATCTCCCATGGCTGTGTCTCCAGAGAGGTCTATAAACAGGTCGTTTGTACCGTGAGCAAGGTGAAAATTTCCGAGACCTGTAGTATTTTGAAAGACTCTTTCGTTTTGATTTGACCATCTATGGTCGGCTATGAGAGCGGTATTTACCCAGACACGAGCGTGGTGGTCGAGGTCGTTTATGTTTGTGTGGGTAATACCCCAGATTGAAACTGTAGCTTGGAATTGTTGAGTTACTGAGTTTATAGGATATTCAAGCTGAAATGGTGTTCTGTCCATAGCAGGAGCATTGATAGATTTCCAAAAGAGGACATCTTCTTTTTGGAAGTCGAGATTATTTTGACTGATTTGGTTGGCAAGTCTATTTGAGGTGAGCTGCCTTTCAAAATGGACAGTCTGGTCAAAGGCATCGGGGATGTTTATCAATAAAGGGTCTATTTCAGTGAGTCCACCATTTTGGAGAGCCATCCGAGAGCCAAGATGAGTTACTAGTCGCAAAGTGTAAATATTTCTGGTAGTATAGGGGTGAAAATAGGAAGTCTCACCTCTGACATGCTCTGCCCAAAATTCAAAATAATCACCTTTATCAAAGGACTGGTCAGCCTCACCTTCAAAATAAATAGGCACAGGATGACCTCTATTACTAAGCTCAAGATGATTGGGGTTTATCTGGTCTATGTGCCATGAAAAAGCTATATTGTATTCTTTAATCATTGACTGCATCTGTGATTTTAACTCGTCATAAGTAACCTTGTAAAGTCCCTCGTCTATTATCCGCAGCTGTATCTCAGAGACGAGGAAAGGGTCGGAGTATCTTGGGGAGTATTGGGAAGTGTTTACTGGGAACGCAGGCATCTTGCCTGCATCTGAGTTTTGATGCAACCAAGATGGTTGCGTTCCCAGTGAGCTGATACGGACTACAATCCTTGCCTTTTCAATGACTATGAGTGAGTTTGTAGTGGGGTTTGTCCTAAAAGGGTAAAAATTGAAGCTCTGTATCTTTTGAAAGCCAGCAAAGGCGGTGTCGCTGGTGGTGATTATTTCTTCAGGATAAAGTCCGCCTTGTCGATAATAAGCGTTGTCGGGGATTTGGGTGAAAGATACATGGCTGGGTGTATGCTCTTCTTGAAAGCTACCCAGTATTGATGTAGGCAGGATGTCTGTGTTCCCAGTATTAAGCCAATCGGAGATTGGCACTACATTAAAAGCAGGCTCAATTTGTTTTGATAGAGTGTATTCTTTTGAAACTATGTCTGCAACGGAAATTGAAATACTGCCATCTTGAGGCACGGATAGGATTTCCCCCCAGAAAGGTAAGCTGGGGAAGCCTTCTTTTTGAGTAAAGGCATCGGCTTTAATAATGATTTTTGAGAAACCATCGAGGTCTGAGTCTTGAAACTCAAAATTGGGGAGTATAAAGTCAAAGATGACTTCATTCTCTGAGCTTGAGATGATAGATAAGGAGGGAGTATTTAATGACTGACAAAATGTATTCTGTCTAAAAAATATTAGGTGTGATAATGAAATGAAAAATAGTATCAGAAATTTTTGAAAGTTTTTTTTTGGCATAATTTGCTCCCACAAACCTGTTGCGACAGAATATATTCTGTCGGAACTATATTAACGGCAGTTTTGTAGGGAACGCATTTATCCAACGGTGGGACGCCGTTGCTACGATATATTTTCGTATTATATTTCTGCATTCTTAAAGTCCTCTTTTCCCAATATCTGTCCTATATCTTAGATTTTCAGATTTTATCAAGTCAATCTTTGAATAGACATAATCGATAGTCTCTTTGAGAGTATCATCAAGAGCAACAAGACTGATGACCCGACCACCGCAGTTTTTGAAATGCAGGACACCACCTCTTCGAGTGAGAAAATGGTGATTTCCCTCTCTACCCCATTTAATTACGGGAATTTGTTTTTCGATGTCATAAGCGAGATGTGAAGTAGAAAAGCTGTATAACTGCTCTAATTTCTCTGGAATTTTAAGTTTACTTTCTACTGTCTCAACCCCAGCAAAGTATAGCCTAAGTTTTTCGTCTCTCAAAAGCTCAAAATTGATAAAAATGCTATAATCTTTTTCAAAAGCCTCTGGATAACCTTTGGAAGCCAGAATGACGGCTACAGCGTATTTATCTTTCCATGATAATGAGATTTCGTTAATTCTTTTTTGAAGTATAGCTTCACAAATATCATATAAATCATTTTCTAAAAGAGGCAATATTACCTGCGTTTCAGGGTCTCCAAAGCGACAATTGAACTCAATGACATTGATTGTAAAAGAGCCGAAAGTTTCGGTAATCATCAAACCTGCATACAATACACCTACAAAGGGAAATCCAGCCTTTTTCATTTCTTTTAAAATAGGCTCAAAGACTATTTTATCGACATCAGACTTTAAATGTGAAAACTTATCAATAGGTGCATAAGCTCCCATACCACCTGTATTTAGCCCCAAGTCCCCATCAAAAGCTTTTTTGTGGTCTTGTGAAAAGATAGTTGAAACAAAATTGTCCCCATCACAAAAAGCAAAGACAGAGACTTCTTCACCTGTCAAAAACTCTTCGATGAGGATAGATTCTCCAGCTGAGCCAAATTTGTTTCCACCCAGCATTTCATTTATACAGATGGTAGCTTCGTCATTATTTTCAGCAATTAAGACACCTTTACCAGCAGCGAGACCGTCAGCTTTTATGACAATAGGATATGACTTGTCGATTATATAATACAAAGCTCTATTTATTTCAGTAAAGCTCTGGGATTTTGCAGTGGGAATTTTGGAGTGATTCATCAGCTGCTTTGAAAAGACCTTGCTACTCTCTATTTGAGCAGCTTCTTTTGTAGGTCCTATCACATTGACATTTTTTTTTGTGAGAAAATTTACGATGCCATCTGCGAGAAACTGCTCATTGCCTACAAAGACTAAATCTATCTCTTTTTCAAGGATAAAATCAAAGATTTCTTTGAAATCATTTGTTTTATATGTGATAAATTCCTTATCGATACCATCGTTGCCTGGTATCACATAAACATTGGAAACCTTGTTACTCTCTCGAAATTTGCACGCTATTGCATGCTCTCTACCGCCACTACCTAACACTAATATGTTTTTCATAATTTTCTTTTTTTTCCTATAACCTCTATTTATCATTTTTGTAGGGAACTGATTTATCTGTTCCGCCAATATTCAATCATTTTTGTAGGGAACTGATTTATCTGTTCCTTATATTGCCCCCCCCATGAAGAATGAGTGGGGGGGGAAGGGGGGGGATAATTATTTTTCTCAGAACTGATATATCCGTTCCCTACAAAAGGCGGAACGGATAAATGCGTTCCCTACAAAAGGCGGAACGGATAAATGCGTTCCCTACAAAAGGCGGAACGGATAAATGCGTTCCCTACTTATAAATTTCCCATTTTTTGTTACTTCAATAATACCATTCTTTTTGTCTCTGAAACCTCCTCTGTTTCGAGTCTATAAAAATAAATTCCGCTTGCGACATCTTTACCGTAGCTATCTCGACCCTCCCAGACTACAGAGTGCCGACCTGCTGTGAAATAGTCATTGATGAGGGTATTAACGAGCTGTCCTTTGACATTGTAAACACTGAGCCTGACCTCACCACTCCTTGGGATATTAAATTGAATAGTCGTAGAGGGATTAAAAGGATTGGGGAAGTTTTGAGAGAGCATATTTTCTGGCACTGGTAAAACCTTATCGTAGTCGTCATCCACATGAGAGAACCATAAATCCACCGCAGCATATCTGATGGCTGTCCCACTGACAGGATCCCCTGTGCCATATAAAAAATCATCGTTATACATAAAATAAAGGCGGATAGTATCACGGTCTAAACGAATTAGTTTATCAGCTGGATAAATAAAAGAGGGAGTATTTTCTGTAGGGTCAAGAGAAAGCATTGAACCAGGAAATTCATTGTAACTTAATCTAAGTGGTATTGTCCAAGTGATACCACTATCCCTTGTAGCCGAAATCATTATTTCAGGAGTGTCTTCAAACTTAGGATGCCATTCGCTATTCATTGTATTTAAATAAGCTTTTGTAGAGTCCATCCACATCAGAGCCATATAACCATTGTTATCCTCTGTCATTCTCATTTGATTGTAATTAAACCAAGCTGAGGTTGGGATATCATAGACATCGTGATAAAACAGAGGTAAAGAGTATTTAAAGACAGTTGGGTAGCCATCGGGTAAATAGTTTATGTCGATATAGCCATCATTATCAAGGTCAAATATCCAGGGAAAAGTATCAGGCATAGATATTGGAACTCTTGGCTCTATATGATTTATCTTTATTTCTTGTGTGTTGGTGTTAAAAGACAACATCTGGGTAGATACACTATAAGGATAATAATGACCATCATTGAAAGACGCTACATACATAGAGGGAAAATGTAGATTTCCCCGACTATCAAAAGACATTGTTTTATTACTTAATCGTAGAGGTTCATAAATCCAAGCTCTTTTATCTTCAATAAATTTATCATAATCATCTAGTAGAAATTGCCGCTTTTCAGGGTCTGTTATAGCCTCTACATCAGCTGGATTTAGTATTGGCACCCAATCTTCGTCTGGTCTTTGTTCTAGAAGAAATCCCATTGTTTCAAAGGTCTCACCATAATCTTTACTCAATAAAACAACATGATTGTGAGGTGGTAGCATATCGTTCCACTCAAGGTCTGTTCTACCTTGGACATGACCTGCAAGGGCTACATATCCCTCATATTGTGGTTGTGTGGCTACTGTGTATGACAAAAAGGCTCTGGCATAAGTTAATTCTTCATAGTGGCTATTATCCCAATTGTGCATTTTTTCGAGATATTCAAAAGTTTTTTCTGTCCAAACTATATCGTTTAACCTGTCCCAATCTTCTGGTCCTAGATCAGCATAAGTGAGTAAAACATTGTTGGAAGAAAGAGGATTTTGTTGAAATGAAGTGGAATTATTTTCAAAAAAGACATAAGCTCTACTTTTACCAGATATAGGAGAGGGACCAAAAAACGCTACAGGCCATATAAAATTATGCTTTAATTTCTCAAGAGGGTCAAGGTTGAGATTGTCAAGTAATACCGCTGGCTCATCTGGAAAACCCTCACCACCTGAATTGAACCAAAAAAATCTGTCCCATAAGAAATAGCTGTTTAATTTTCCGCTATAATTGGGATTATACTCTAGATGATAAGGGACAGCATGCCATACAAAAATGGGGTTTCCAGTGATAGAGTCGATAGCGAGAGTGCCAAAGCCCTCACGATGATTTTCATTATCTGGATAGAGTAATCCCTTTCTTAGACTTTCAGGGTCATTTGGTCTGATAAAAGCCCAACGTTGTCTTCGTTCCCTTACAGTTGATTGGACCATATAGGTAAAATAAATGCCTCCGTCCATGATGTCGTCTCCGTGAAGACGCAACGGATAGCCTCTATACCCACCGTTCATGTAGTCATATTGTGAGTAATTATCGAGAGTAGTTGGTTGTTCATAAAAACTTATGAACACTAACTCATTTGCTGATAATAAAACAGAAATGAGTAAAAAACTGATGATAAAAATGATGGAAATATTTTTCATGCTGCCTCCCTTAGATAATTTTTTTGCCAATTTATCCAATAAGCCTTTTTTGTCAATCAAAATATTTTGAGCGTAGGCAACTTCAATGGGAAAGCAAGGCTACCGTTGCCTGCATCAACTGGGAACGCAGGCATCATGCCTGCAATTGTTGATAATTATATTATATTGCAGGCAAGATGCCTGCGTTCCCAGTTGATAAACAAAGGAGAGAGCTATGAGGATGGTCAGAGTATGTCGGAGGTACTCTGACCAGCTTCCTTTGTAACTCATAGCTACCTCACTATGCGACAACCTTTTATATTTTACCTCCACACTCCGATTTGAGATTTTAGTTGACATAAAAGCTTGTTTAAAATATCTTGTTTTGTCGATTAAAATAAAAGGTATTTTTATATGTATAAAATAAATGTGATTTCTTATTTTTCGGGAGCTCACCTTTTAAAAGGTTATCCTGGAGCCTGTCAAAATCTGCATGGACACAATTGGAAGGTTCGTGTGCAGCTGTCGACAGAAAAGACCGATGAGCTTGGCATGGCAATCGATTTCAAAGTAGTCAAAGAGGCACTAAACTCTCTGATAGATAGATTTGACCACCAGCATTTAAATGAGTTAGAATGGTTTAAAGAGCAAAATCCTACCTCTGAAAACATTGCTCGTGTCATCTTTAAAGAGCTACAAAATTTGATAGAAAATGATTATATTTATGTGTATGAAGTGGAAATCTGGGAATCGGAGTTTACTTCAGTGATTTATAAAGAGGGTTGTGAGTAGTGAGAGGATTTTTATCACAGAGAAGACAGATAAATCAAAGAGAACTTTCTGTGGGAACGCAACTTTCTATATAGCATCTCTGTGTGCTCTGTGCCTTCTCTCAAAATCTCTGTGTAAAACTCAAGGTAATAATAAATGATACGGATAATAGAGTCAAAATACATCACCAGTGCAGTGAAACCAAGTAGCTACCCAGAGACGCTGTGGAAAGAGTTTGCTTTTGTCGGTAGGTCAAATGTAGGCAAGTCCTCTATGATAAATACTATCACTAGTAGAAAACTACTTGCTAAAATTGCTAATAAACCAGGAAAAACAAGGCTGATAAATTTTTTTGAGATAGTCTATATGGGAAAATTCGGAGTTCGGAGTTCGGAGTTCGGAGTTGAAGATAACACCACGACTCAGGACTCAAAAGAAGAGTTACAAGTTACAAGTTACAAGTTCCAAGAAGATGCCCCCCCCCTCCCCCCCCCCTCATTCTTCATAGGGGGGGCAGAACGAGCCTCACAACTCACGACTCAGGATTTAAATAAAGGATATTTCACCCTCGTGGATTTACCAGGCTATGGCTATGCAAGGGTCAGTAAAACAGAAAGGGAACAGTGGAAACAAATGATACAAAATTATCTTCAATATCGGAAACAACTCGCAGGTATAGTAGTTTTATTAGATATAAGGCATGAAATCGATGCCAAAGACTTAGTAATGATAAGGATGCTACAAGACTTGAAAATAAATTTTATGATAGCTGCTACAAAAAGCGACAAGATACCTAAAAACAAGATTATAGGTCAGTTGAAAAAGTTTGAGAAAGAGATAATAGGATTTCCCCCCCCTACCCCCCCCATAAATGTGGGGGGAAACTCCCCCAGCATAAATGTGGAGGTAAATTCCCCCAACATTTATGGGGGGGGCAGGGGGGGGAAAGTGGTAAATAATTTGCGTAACACCTACATCACCGATTTTTCATCTCTAAAAAAAACAGGTATCCAAAATATTTTAAACTGGATAGAAGCAAGCATTTTTGCTACTGAAACTACAATTCCATCAGGTAGAGTGATAATACATGACAAGGAGGGGTCGGATGCTTGAAAAGATAAAAGGACCAGAGGATGTCAAAAAGCTTAGTTTCCATGATTTAACAGAGCTTGCTATAGAAGTGAGAGAGCGTATCATTGATGTTACTTCCAAAAATGGTGGTCATGTCGCACCGAGTCTTGGTGCTACCGACTTTATCATTGCTCTTTTGAAAGTATTTAACCCTCTCCATGATAATATCATCTTTGATGTCGGACATCAGGCTTATGCCTACAAAATACTAACAGGTAGAAACAAGCAATTTGACACCCTGCGGACACTCGGTGGCATCAGCGGTTTTAATAATATTTTTGAGAGTAAATACGATTCTTTTACTGTGGGTCATGCCTCTACTTCTATTTCAGCAGCTCTCGGTATTGCTATAGCCAAAGAGCAAAAATCAATCAAAGGCAATACCATAGCTGTGATAGGTGATGGTGCTTTGACAGGTGGAATGGCTTTTGAGGCTCTAAACAACGCAGGTCACCAGCAAAAAAACTTGATAGTGATACTCAATGACAATGAAATGTCTATTTCTCAAAATGTAGGGGCATTACAAAACTATCTGACAAATGTCCTCGTGAGTAAATCATACAATAGTATGAAAAAACAAGTCTGGGACTTGTCGCAGTCTTTGCCCGACAAAATCAGAAGGACTTTTATCTATGGTGCTCAAAAAATGGAAGAAAGCCTGATGAATATCATTGTGCCAAACATTATCTTTGAAGATCTTGGCTTTAAATATGTAGGTCCTATTGATGGACACGACATTCCCCGTCTCTGTCGTATTTTTATGAAAGCAAAAGAAAATATCGTTGGTCCTATACTGATACACCTTATCACGCACAAAGGAAAAGGATATAGCCATGCCGAGACAGACTCCTCAAAATATCACGGTGTAGGTCCATACTGCCAAGAAACAGGAAAACCAGACTCTACAGCAGTCAAAGGATGGTCTCAAATCTTTGGTGAAAAAATCTGTGAAATGGCTGAAAAAAATAAAGATATTGTCGCTATCACTGCTGCAATGGGTGAGGGAACAGGTTTAAAAGACTTTTCTCAAAAGTTTCCAGACCGATTTTTTGATGTCGGGATTGCAGAGCAGCATGCTGTAACCCTCGCAGCTGGTATGGCAATAAAAGGTCTCAGACCCTTTGTCGGTATTTATTCTACCTTTTTACAAAGAGCTATTGACCAGGTCATTCACGATGTAGCTCTTCAAAAATTGCCAGTCGTCTTTTGTATAGATAGAGCTGGTATAGTAGGTGAGGATGGAGCTACACATCAAGGTGTATTTGACTTATCATTTCTACAGTTTGTCCCCAATATGACAATAATAGCACCCGCTACTGAAAAAGAATTACAAGAAGCTCTGGATTGGTCTCTGAAGCATACAGAAGGTCCTGTAGCAATTAGGTATCCGAGAGGTGTCCCTTCTCAGCCACAACCACTCGCTATGCCAATCTCTGATTGGCTTAATGGTAATAAGGGACGAAAAAAGAGCAAGGTAGCCAAAGCTGAAAAATCTACAATAGCCATCACCGGAGTAGGACACTCTTTTAATATAGCTTGTGATCTTTATGAAATGATGATAAAGGATGACCCCGACTCAAAACCTTTGTTAATAAATCCACTATTTATTAAACCTTATCCAAAAGATATATACGACAAGGTTTACAAAGAATGCAAATATCATATCGTCATAGAGGAAAATGTTGAAATTGGTGGTTTTGCATCAAGACTTTCACTCGATTATAATCTGTCTGATTGCAAGACAATAAATTTTGGTATCCCTGACTGCTTTGTCGAGCATGGAAGCCCTAAAGAACTAAGAGATTTACTTGGACTGACTGCGGAAAAGATTTTTGAGAAATGTAGGGATTTGCTCCCCCCATGAAGTATGAGTGAGGGGGCAAAAATGCTTTCCCTACTGAATATAAGACAATAAGGAATATAAATGACTATAGAAGAACAACTTAAAATCATAAAAAAAGGTACTGAAGAAATCATCCCTGAGGACGAGCTGGTAAAAAAACTAAAAAAATCTACCAAAACAGGCAAGCCACTCAGGATAAAATACGGCATTGACCCTACGAACTATGAAGTTCACATCGGACATTTAGTTCCTATCCGTAAGATGAGAGATTTTCAAGATTTAGGACATATCGGAGTAATAATCATCGGGGACTATACCGCTCAAATAGGCGACCCTACGGGTAGAGACACTACTCGACCACCTTTGACAGCAGAAATGGTCAAACAAAATGCCGAGCGATACATGGAACAGCTTTATACCGTGCTTGATAAAGATAGGACAGAGGTGCATTATCAGTCCGAGTGGTTTGGTCCGATGACTATGAGCGATGTGATAAAATATATGGGGAAATATACACTCGCTCAATTTATGGCTCATGATACCTTTCGGAAAAGGTGGGAAAGCGGTCTACCACTTCATTTACACGAAATTATGTATCCTATTTTGCAAGGTTATGACTCTGTTGCGATAAACTCTGATGTCGAGCTTGGTGCTATGGAACAAAAATTTAATATCCTCAATGGTCGTGAAATGCAGAGATTTCATGACATGGAAGAGCAAATAGCTGTCCTTTCTCCTATCTTGATGGGAACTTGCGGAGTGAACAAAATGAGCAAGAGTCTCGGAAATTATATCGCTGTTTTTGACACTCCAAATGATAAATACGGAAAGACTATGTCCATCCCAGATACTTTGATAATGAACTATTTTAATTATGCCACAAAAATAAGCCCAGACGAGATTAAATCTCTTGAGCAAGACTTAAAAAATGGTGTAAATCCAAAGTTTATAAAGCAAAGATTAGCAAGAGAGATAGTGAGTCTTTATCATGGAGACAATATAGCTTTGGAGTGTGAAGAAGAGTTTAATAAAGTCTTTAGTCAAAGAGATGTCCCTACAGAAATTGAAGTTTATACACCAAAAGAGGACAATATCTGGATAGTCAAGCTCATGACAGAATCTGGTCTTACAGCATCAAATGGTGAGGCTCGCAGAATGATAAAACAAGGTGCAGTCTCTGTCGACAATGAAAAGATTACAGATGAAAATATGACTTGGGATTTTAAAGAGGAAAAAGTCCTCAAAGTAGGGAAAAGGAAATTTTTGAGGATACAGAATACCTTTATGTAGGGAACGCATTTATCCGTTCCATTATTTTTTTTTTCGGAACGGCTGAATGCGTTCCCTACAAGGCGGAACGATTCGGAACAGATAAATCAGTTCCCTACAGAAAAAGATACCCTTTAAAGGAGTAATTATGGATAATTTTTTAGCAATAGTAGTCCAAATCTGCATGGTAGTTTTAGCTCTCACTACACACGAATTTTCACATGCTATGGCAGCTTATAAACTCGGTGATGATACAGCAAAGCGAATGGGTAGACTTACCTTAAACCCGCTAAAACATCTCGATATATTAGGAGCAATTATGCTCTTGATAGTGAAAATTGGCTGGGCAAAACCTGTCCCAATAAACCCTTATAATTTCAAAAACCAAAAAACTGGTATGGCTATCACAGCAGCAGCTGGACCAGCTTCAAATGGTGTCCTCGCTATCATTGCTGCGATGTTTTATAATTTTAGTATCAATAGTTTTAGTGCTTTAGGACCTAGCTCGCTATTTTTATCTTCTCTTAGGTTTTTGGTCATGATAAATTTAGTTCTTGGTCTTTTTAATATGATACCTATACCACCTTTTGATGGCTCAAAGATTATTGGCGGTTTTATGCCCGATGATATGTATTTTAAATGGAGAGATATTGATATTAGACATGGAAGATCAATAATGATGGGTATTATCCTTATCAACTTAATTTATCCTATCATTCCCAAGATTATCATGCCACCACTCAATTTCTTTATGCAGCTTTTGATAGGGATGACTTTTTGACTGGGAACGCAGGCATCCTGCCTGCAAATACCATAATAATCAATATTTGCGTATGATGCCTGCGTTCCCAACTTGCAGGCATAATGCCTGCTTTCTAAGTGTAGCTACATACAAGTCTTCACTTTATCCGACAGGACTTTTTCGGTAACTACTCCCATGATTTGTTCTGCTGGCTCACCATCTTTGAAAACGATGATAGTAGGTATCGACATTATATTGTATTTACCTGCAATATCAGGTGATTCGTCGACATTTAGTTTTGCGACTACAATGTTTGGGTTGTTTTTAGCAAATTTTTCGATGACAGGGTTCATTTGTCTGCATGGTCCACACCAAGGTGCCCAAAAGTCGACTACGACAATGTCCTTTTCGATTTTCTCATAAAAATTTGTCTGATTGAGTTCTAAGAACATACTCTTATCCTCCGTTAAATTATTCTATTGAAACCAAAAAATAAAATCTATCATTTTTGGCAACTGTTTTTTTGAAATCGTTTTTTTTCATTGAGATTTATACTCATCTATAACTTGATTTTGTAGGGAACGCCTTTAGTCGTTCCGTTTCAATTGTTTTAATTATTTTAGGAACGGATAAATGCGTTCCCTACAAAAATACGGAACTGATAAATCAGTTTTATACAGATTTTTAACTTGTAAATTTTAAAGAAATTACAGCATATTATTAATTTTTTTTTCTTTTTTTTCACCAGAAATCAAAAAAAATATTTGACGATTTTTGCCTTTTGAAATATTTGACATTTGAAATAAATAACTTAGGAGGAAATAATTATGAAGAAAATTATTTCTATTTTGATGATCTGTTCGCTTGCTACTAGTTTGCTTGTCGCCATGGATTTTTCTTTTGGTATCGGACAGCTTTATGAACAAAGCTTCCGTAATGGGTCGTGGGTAAAAGGTGACATCTATGTAGATGAAGACACCACCGTTCATGTTGATATGTATGAGGGTTTTAGAAAAACAAGTAATGGTTTATTTTTGTTTTTTGATGCCAAGTATGCGATGCTTGATGTTAGTTACGCTAGGGCTCATGTTAGTGGTGTCTGGAAAGATGCACCTTTAGTTCTAGGTGCTCTACCTACTGAAGATGGGGTTTGGTTAATGGGTAAAATGGACCACCTAACTTTTAGCCTACTTGGAAAATATCCTATTGACATGGGAGCATTTTCTGTGTTCCCCCTATTAGGTGTGAACTACAACTATATTCTCACTTATGAGGATGCCTTTGGTGATGATTGGCTTGAAAAAAATGAATCGACCCATAAGCCAGCTGATTTAAGCCAGTTCGGTATTCTTGGTGGATTAGGTGCAGATTATGACTTATCTGAATCTTTTTATCTTCGCTGTCAAGCACTTTTCAACCTTCGTTTCCCAAGTTCAATGGCTAATGATACTGCTGATCTTGTAGAAGAAATTCCAGGCTGGTCAGCAGATAATACTCTAGGTGCAACCTACAGAATCCAGCTAGGTTTAGGGTATAGGTTCTGATATAGTGTTTCCAGCATGACATATATCGAGTGTTCGTAGTGGTAGTGCTTGCCTCTGTCCGCTATTATACGGGCTATGGCAAGCATCGCCGTTACGATGTTCGGTTGGTATTGCTGATTGTGAGAAAAAAAAGGCGGCAGATATAGAAAGAGATTATAAGTAAAGAGTCTACTATAAAAAGTCGTAAAATTAACCTAAACCAGTAGTGAACATCGTAAGCTGTTCCATAAATATAGTGTTTTTACATAGAATTATACTGAAAGAACAAGTGTGTTCCCTACAAATTAAGCTACAGCTACGATGGTTCTACCCTCATGTTGCGGTGGCTACCCCCTAATCCCTACCCCCTACCCCCTAATCCCTAATCCCTACCCCCTAATCCCTAATAAATATATCCCTTGTATACACTTTACCCTCCACATCTTGTATTTCCTCTGAGAGTCTATTTGCCACAATGATATCGCAGATTTCTTTAAAATGGTCGAGGTCATTTATGACTTTTGAATGAAAAAAGGTCTCAGTTTCGAGTGCAGGCTCGTAGACTATGACTTCTATCCCTTTTGCTTTTATTCTCTTCATCACTCCTTGAATAGCGGATTGTCGGAAATTATCAGAGCCTTTTTTCATTGTCAGTCTATAAATACCTACAATTTTTGGCTTTTTCTTGAGTATCATTTCAGAAATGTGGTCTTTTCTCGTTCTATTGGCATCGACGATAGCGGACATTATATTCTGAGGGACATCTCCGTAGTTTGCGAGGAGCTGTTTTGTGTCTTTTGGGAGGCAGTAACCACCATAGCCAAAGGAGGGATTATTGTAATGATTTCCTATTCTGGGGTCGAGACTGACACCTTCGATAATTTGTTTTGTATCCAGTTCTCTGATTTCAGCGTAGGAGTCAAGTTCATTAAAAAAAGCCACTCTAAGAGCGAGATATGTATTGGCAAAGAGTTTTATCGCCTCTGCTTCCGTTGAATTTGTAAAGAGCAAAGGGACATCTTTTTTTATAGCACCTTGAAGTAGTAGATTGGCAAAGATTTTAGCTCGCTCTGACTGCTCACCGACTATGATGCGTGAGGGATAAAGATTGTCATGTAGAGCTTGACCCTCTCTGAGAAATTCAGGTGAAAAGATGATATTGTGTGTATTAAAAAGCTCTTTTGTTTTTTCTACATATCCGACAGGGATTGTCGATTTTATGATAATGACTGCATTTTTGTTTATAGACAAGACTGACGAGATAGCATTTTCGACTGTTTTTGTGTCAAAATAGTTTAAATCAGGGTCGTAGTTTGTCGGTGTAGAAATGATTACAAAGTCCGCATTTTTATAAGCTAAATTTGTGTCAGTAGTAGCTATGAGATTTAGCTTTTTATTTGCTAAAAAATGCTCAATATCATTATCTATAATAGGTGATTTTTTGTCATTTATCAAATCGACCTTTTCTTTTAAAATATCAAGAGCGATGACTTCGTTGTGTTGTGCTAATAATACTGCTATTGAAAGTCCAACATATCCTGTGCCTGCGATGGCTATTTTCATGTTTTTTTCTCCTATTGTAACTTTAACTGGGAACGCAGGCATCTTGCCTGCAATCAATGATTATTCCTATATATTGCAGGCAAGATGCCTGCGTTCCCAGTTGAAGCTATAGATGATTGGTGCAATATTAACTCACCAATCTTCCTCATTCATAAATCTTTCTATTTCTACTCTCTTATCCTCAAATTCCTCTTTTGTATTTACAAAAAAAGGCTCGCTATACTCAATTCTGACTTTGGCAAAAGGATAGGGAAAATAAAACCTGTCCCAAGAGTTGAATACATAGCTAGAGGAAACCTTTGTCCGAGTCGCAATGATAGGCATTTTTGTCAGATAGGCAAGCTGTAAAACTCCCTCCTTTAGTATCTGAGCTGGACCTTTTGGTCCGTCTGGTGTGATAGCCAGCGAATGTTTTTCAGAAAGTTTTATCATTTCTTTCAGTGCTGTCATCCCCTTTCGTGAGGAAGAGCCTCTGACTGCAATATATCCGTATTTTATGGCAGGTGCAGCCATATAATTCCCATCTCTGGATGGGGAAATCAAGATAGCAATCTTTTCAAATCTTCGACTAATCATAAGTGGCATAATGTCTCTGTGCCAAAAGGCATAAATCGCCTTTGGGTATGGTTTTTTGAGACCTGCGATTTTGTATCGCATTGTATAATATAAAATCTGCAATACCACAAAAGAGAGCTGTCTTTCGATAAACAAAATTAATTTGTGTGTAATGTCTTTCATAATTATATTCCATTTTGCAGACAAGATGTCTGCGTTCCCAGTTTTTTATTGCAGACAAGATGTCTGCGTTCCCAGTTTTTTATTGCAGACAAGATGTCTGCGTTCCCAGTTCTATTATCAAATCTGCTGTTGTTTTTGAGGCAGATTTTGTTCCAAGTATATTATGTAACTCATTAAATTGGGTTTTCATTTCATTATATTCTTTTTTATTTTCTATAAAATAAAAGATAGTTTCTATGATTTTCTCTGGTGTTACTTCACTTTGAATCAATTCAGGAACGACCTTTTTGTCAAGAATGATATTTGGCATACCAATAAACTTCACTTTGATAATCATTTTTGCGAGAAAATAAGAGAAATAGTTAGCTTTGTAAACTAATGCAAAAGGTGTGCCAAGTATCGCTGTCTCTACTGTTGATGTCCCTGATTTAACTATCAAAAAGTCGCAATGTTTCATTATTTCGTAGTTGTAACCTTGTATCATAAATGAAGGTATCCCCCCCCTCCCCCCCTCCCTCATACTTCGTGGGGGGGGCAGATCGTTTCCTCCCACACTTATAGGGGAAGGCATATCGATTCCCCCCACATTTATGGGGGGGGTAGGGGGGGGAACAATTGATATCAAAAACTGATATTCAGGCTTAGTCTCGCTCAATCTCTTGATAGTTTCTTGATAAATGGGTAATAGTCTTTTCACTTCAGTTCGTCTTGAACCTGGGAAAAAGCCTATCCAAGTCTTGTTGGAGTCTAATCCATGCTTGTCAGCAAAACTTTTTTTATCGAGCTTAATCTCTATTTCCTCCATAATCGGATGCCCTACATAAGAGGAGTTTATCTCATATTTATCAAGTATTCCTTTTTCAAAGGGAAAGATACAAGCTACAAAATCACAGTATTTTTTTAGCTGTAAAACACGATAATGTTTCCAAGCCCAAAATTGTGGACAGATAAAATAAAATACCTTTAAACGCATTTTTTTTGCTATTCTGGCGACTCTGAGATTCAGTCCAGGGTAATCTACTAGGACAACAATATCTGGTCTAATTTTGCTTAAAAATCTTTTTATAGTAGATTCTACTTTTAGGATAAAAGGAATGTGCTTGATTACTTCTACAAAGCCCATTATCAAAAATCTTTGAAAGGGAAACAATGGCTCTAAACCCTGCTCTGACATCAATGCTCCACCGATACCAAAATGCTGGATATTGGAAATGGTTTCATTTAACTCCTTCATCACTCTCGAAGCGTGCATATCCCCAGATTTATCACCTACAAGCCAAAATATTTTTTTCATTCAGTTTTATCCTTTTTTATTTCCCAATTCTTAATTCCTAATTCTTAATTCATTGATTAAGTCCTCTGTATATTTCTTTATCAGCTCAAAAGCCTTTTCAAAATGAACATAATCCAGACCATAAGGGTCATCAATCTCATGAACATTTCCTGTATACTCAGCAAAGGTAAAGATTTTATTTTTGGCTTCTGGAAATTTGTCTACGAGGTGTCTCTTCACATCTTTGGACATACAAAGTAATAAAAAACTGCTCCGAACAATCGTATCGTCTACAGGAACAGAAAATCTCTGAACTGCTCCTATCCCATTTTTATTTAAAACAGCTTTTGAATTATCGGATATAAGCTTTCTAAACTCTATCAGACCGCATGAACTGACACGATAGGGCAATTTCTCTTCTTCAAATCTTTTTGCAGCATAGTATTCTGCCATAGGACTTCTACAAATATTTCCAATACAGACAAATTGTATCAGAGGTTTATTAAAAGATGATTTTATTTCTGAAAAAGGAATACTTCCCTCTCTGAGACATTTAATTTGAAGCTCCATTATGCCCCCCATAAGAGCTTGTGATTTGGAGGGGGTGGAGGGGGATTCTTTTTTCATTACTTCAACAATATCAAGCAGTGTAGAGGGTAAAGGCTGGTCAGCTTCTTCTCTTTCATCGTATAGACCATAGTCAAACCATTCAGAAAACTCTTTTAATAAAATCTTTAAATCCGTGCAAAAAGGATTTCCTGAAACATTGATACTCGTGCTTACTATAGGCTGCCCAAGCTGTTTTATAAAGTCCCTCAATAGCTTACTCTTTGGTATCCTGACGGCACATTTATTGTTTTGCCAGACCTTTTCAAAACATTTTTGTTCTGTATGCAGAATAATTGTGAGATTTCCAGGCAGATATTGATTTAAGAGGTTAAATATCTTTTGGTTTTGTAGCTGCGGAAAAGCAAAACTTTTGAGATGATCTATAGAATGAAATAATAGGATAAAGCCTTTGTTTTCATCTCTTTGTTTTTGTCTTAGTATCCTATCTTTGGCTTTTTCACTAAATGCCATACATCCTATCCCAAAGATGTTTCCCGTAAAATGCAGAAACACATCATCTGGCTTGAAATCAATTTCTTTTGGTGATTTATATATTTTTATCATAAACTTTTAAATTCCTAATTCTATCTGCGCCCCCCCATGAAGAATGAGTGGGGGGGGGGGAAGGGGGGACTTAATTCATAATTCATAATTCTTAATTCACAATGCTTATTAACTCAAGAGGATTCACAGGTAGTCCATTTCTCCTCACTTCAAATTGTAATGAAGGCTCACTTGCCGCACCAGTCGCACCTGAACGAGCTATCGCCTGTCCCAAAACAACATTATCACCTTTTTGGACAAGCAAATCGCTGTTGTACCCATAAACTGTATGAAATCCGTTTTTATGGTCTATGATTATCATGCGTCCAGAACCTGAGAAGACATCTGAAAATACAACCTCACCATCAGCAAAAGCTCTGACAAGTGTATTTTCTGGAGTAGCTATGATGATGCCATTTGAAATAGTCGAAACATTATATCGTTCATTTCTGCGGGGACCAAACTGAACAAGCACTCTACCATTTAGGGGAGGTGCAATTCCGTTGGGAAACTCATAAGAAGGCAATGGTCTATGAGCTTGCTCTCTAAGGACATTAAGTAAGCTTTGTAGAGCTATTGCATTTCTTTCAAGCTCTGTAGCTCTATTTTGATACTCTTCTCTTTGTCGTTCAAAAGTCTCTATATCGCTATCAAGCTTTCTTATGTCTGTAGCGATGATATTTAGTCTTTCTTGCTCTTCTCTTGAAAGGTTTTGAGCTACTTCTACCTCACGAGCCCGTGTTTCTCTTTCTTGTGAAATTGTATTCCTCTCTTGATTTACTCTATTGTTTTCTTGAAATAGTCTTTTTAAATATAAACTGAGTAGGTGAGAATCGTTTTCTTGTTGTTTTAGTTTAGTTTCAGCAAGCTCTGAAAATAATAGATGTAATAAAGTCTGATTTAAAGAATGCTGGAGTTGTGTAAGGGTAGTTTCTGTCTGATTTAAGAGGTTATTGGAGAGTTCGAGACTTCTTTGTAGATTTTGTTGTGATACAGAAAGTTCTTGAAATCTACGCTCTGAGATATTTAACTGGGTTTCGGTTTGTAGTCGATTTTGAATAGCAGATAGCCTTTTTTGCTCTGCTTCAAAAGCACTTTGTCTTTGCTCCTCAATCAACGACTGCATCTCCGACAGCTCTCGCTCCCTCTGTCCGATGTCATCCGCTAGTGTTTCTGACATAGTCAAAAGCATTATAAATAAAGCAAATACTACAAAAGAAATCAATCTGTAAAAATAATACTTCTCCATAAAGCAATTTTTTCAAAAGCACTCTTTTTTGTCAATCTTTTTTTATAAATGAAAAATCCATAAGCAGAAAAAATAACTGTGGATAATCTTGTAGATAAAATAAAAAATAAGATAGCATTTTCTTTTTTTCTTGTCTGTAACTTCAACTGGGAACGCAGGCATCTTGCCTAAAATCAATGATTATTATAGGCGGAACAGATAAATGCGTTCCTTACTTATTTGTTAAAACACCACTGTCCCAGACAATATGTTTATTATTTGACCTTCTTTATTTTTCAGTAAAAGATTGCCATCTAGGTCTATACCTTGATAAAGACCCTCATAAAAATCATTACCTGAGTAGATTTTAATATATCTATCTTTCAGAAAATCAAATTTTTGAAAATCATCATAAAAGAGAGATATACCTTGCTTTTCAAAAAGTGGCAGAAATGAGAAAATGTTTACTAAAATCGTGGATAAATAAGTATGATTGTCAATTTCTATGTTTAGTATACTTTTAATGGAGGTATAGTATTTTTCAGGGTTTTCGGGGAAATCGGAGATTTCTTTTACAGAGATAGGAATATTTGTGTTGATGCCAATACCGATATTTGTCATGTTGTGTTGAATGTGTTGTGAGCAAATAATACCACAGATTTTATTATCATTTAGATAGATGTCGTTTGGCCACTTGATTTTGAAACTCCAATATTCCCCCCCCTCTCCCCCCTCTACAAAGCGATAATCCCTATCGGGATATTCAAGGAAAGACTTATTATTTACATACTTCTTATGGGGGGTAGATAGAATATCTTTAAGTGTTTTCAAGACACAATATCCTATAAAAAGAGTAAAACATTTTTGCTGTGAAATATAATTAAGGACAAGACTAAACCATAGACCACCTTTGGGAGAATACCAATCATTGCCTTTTCTACCTTTGCCTTGGGTCTGACTCTCGGCTATTATCAGAAAATGGTCGTCATATTTTTTGGATATGATGTATTTTTCAGCTAAATCCTTTGTGGAGTCTATTGATTTATAGGTTTCGATGTGTTTGATAAAAGGGTGCATATTAGGGGGTAGGGGGTAGGGAGTAGGGGATAGGGGGTAGGGAGTAGGGAGTAGGGGATAGGTAATCTACAACTCATTACCCTTTTTCACCAGCCATCAATGAAAATAGCCCTCCCCTTCCCCCCCCCCCCCCCCTTTCCCCGGGGGGGGGGGGGGAAACAACCCCACAAACCAAAAAATATTTTTTATTTTTTTTTTTCTTCTTTCTTTTTCTTTT
>Ga0099364_10003437_pt1 | contig 24573 bp, 19 predicted proteins | sample TergutTh196P3_FD_73070 | JGI IMG/M metagenome (GOLD analysis project Ga0099364, IMG submission 73070) | Microcerotermes parvus P3 segment gut microbial communities from Pointe-Noire, Republic of the Congo - Th196 P3 | ecosystem: Host-associated > Arthropoda: Insects > Digestive system > Gut ...
GTATAATGTCAGAGCTGTGGGAGCATAGCTCAGTTGGTTAGAGCACCTGCCTTACAAGCAGGGGGTCACAGGTTCGAATCCTGTTGCTCCCACCATATTAGTACGTCACGAAAGATACAATCGTGTCGGCAGATAAAACCCCGTTTGACGGGGTTTTATTGCGTTTGGGGGCTATGATAACTCCGTCCTCACGCTCAAATATCCTTCTTCCTGTGGGACTTCTCTCCAATCTCGCCGCACCACAAACCCATTCGCGCCGCGCCTCTGCACCGCCCGGAAGCAAGCCGCTTGCACCACTCAAAGTAAAACCGGCTTAAGAACGGCGGACAAACCTATAAAACCTTCCCCACTTAGGGACGGAAAACAAACTCACGCAATAAAAATATTCAGCACTTCGCCAAAATGGTTCACTTTCATACAAAACAAGTCAGAGCCCGATAGCCGTGATTGGTATGCACGGCAAAAGCCCTGAGCCGCAGTCAACTCAGAGCTTTGAGGTTCAAGTAAATATGAGGGAGAATAAGTAAAATAAGGTTCAAATCTGAGGGCTTGCGGTATATCGGCGGCTGTCACCACCCATACGCCACGAAAACAGTGCTGCTTGTTTTGATGCTCAAGAAGAACCTGAAACGCTGTGTTGATTGGAGCATGATAAGCAAAACGGATTATCTGAACGCGATGAAAAAGAGTGTTGCGAACTCCGCAGACATCAAAAATCTGCTGAAATCCGCTCTTACGGATAAGATTGATGACCGCGAAATGTTTATGAAGGGCGTGGATTATTCCTACTATTACGAGCAGGAGGATGACATTACGGAAGATTAAACCATAACGCTAGGACACCGCTTTCATGTTATATTGTTTTCATTATGGCTAAAATCTGTAAAACCTGTATGCATATGGTTTGCGTGTGCGGGAAATCGAATGACTATGCGCCGTCCAGAAGCTCCTTCGCGTCCCTGGAATTAGCGTCCATCAGCACGACCTTGCGGTTTTGTGCGGCGAACTTTTCAATCAGATCGCCGTTAAGATCCATGTCCGCAATGTGCCACGGGTCGTTGAAGCCTAGCCCTAGCGTAACCAACTGCTTTTCCGGCACGCCCATGGAAACCAGTGTTCCACTGACAGCATCGGCACGGTCTTTTGATAACTGCATACAAAATTCTTTATTACCGCTGGCGGTTGTGCCGATGAGCAGACTTTTAAAATCAGGGTGAGAGATGATGTAATCCGCTGCCGACCGAAGTGCCACCTTGACCGCCGCCGGGTCGGCATACCTTGCCGTGTCCCCGATGAACCGCACCTGCCGTTCGTCAAAGACCGTAGCCTTAACCGGGTCAAACGACAGCGAGGCTTCCGGCGGCAGCTTGACTATGGAGATTTCGGGATATTCCGCCGGATCCAACGCCTGGGGTACGGGCGCCATATCTGAAAACTCCGCTGTGCCGCCGCCTTTTTCAATGATAGCTGCCCAGATATTTTTTAGCTGGCTGACCTGAGCATGGGAAAGAGCGGGTTGGGGCAGTACGACATCGCCTAGCTGAAACCATCTAACCGTAATGTCTGTGAAATCGGGAATGGCGCTTTTTTCCGCTAGCAGCTCGGCGATGGTGTTAGGGTCGGCTTCCAATAGATTATTCCTGAAATCAAGTACACCAGAGGTGGACAAGCCTGTGTCAATCACGACAATTTCACGCAGGCTGTCAACGGGTGCCGCCGCAAGGGAACGCACCGCCTGCCATAGTGCCTCAAGGGTATTCAGTTCCGGCTCTTGGGCTTTGACCTCGGTCAGACCGGCAAGAATCTTTGCTGCTCTTTGTCTGGCGTCGGTGTCAAGCTTTTTCTGATCAGCGCCGCGGTATTGTTCGGGTATGGTGTATATATCCGCGCTGATCAGTGCCGGTTTCCCATCACAGCGGATGACCGATATGTAGCCGTTCGCCGCCGCCTTCGCCACTGCGGCGGTCACATCCGGATTACTAAGATTCAAGCCATAGCTGTTGGCGTGATTTCCGAGCACGATTGAAATTGCCGTGGGTTCCTCGTCCTCATAAGCACTGCCGCTGCAGGCGGCGAATGTAATGAAAACAAGCGTTAGGATTGAAAGAATTGCAATTAACTTTTTCATAAGACAGCATCCTCCCCCTGACTGGATTTCAGGGAATATGCCACCTCATAACTGGTAGCGCCGGGATCGGCGAGATATTCCGAAATCCTTTGCCTAGAATAGTTGAAATATTCGTCTCTCTGGTTATGTATCATAGATAAAGCAGCGTTATACGTCGAATCGTCCTCAGAAAGCATCCGCTCCAGATAGTTGCTGTCGGCGTCATACTCTGAGATGATCGCCTCCATTTGATCAATGTTCTGTTTAATTTCTAAATCAGCCTTCTCAAGCTTCTTTCGTTCGTTATTTAATGGATTGCTCATAGTATACGTGGCAGCCATTGCGGCAAGCGAAGTGAGTATCGGCACGATGGCAAAGAAAATGGCGTAGACCAATGACCTGGATGAGCCTTCGTTTTTGGTAACACCGCCGCCACCGATGATGGAGGTGGTTGTGTCGGACAGGTCTGGAAAAACTAAATCGTGCGTTACAATTCTCAGCACTATGTTAATGATTACGCCAATGACAAATGATGCAAGGGGGATATATATTGAGATTGCTTCAACGTTGTAGCCGCAGGCACGCTTTTTTAGGTTGTATGAAAAGTAGATGGGGCTAATTTCGAGGGCAATAATCATGCCTACTATACAAACATAGCGAAGTAAAGCTGAATCGTAAAGAAATGAAGAAAACAGGGATGCGAAGCTAGCTATATCGGTGATGACACAGGCGATGATGATAACCATCAAAAGCCAAGTGTGATTCCATACACTGTCGGGCTTGTATTTTTCCTTATGTAATTTAGAAAGGGGCTTAAACTGCAAGTTCCCCTGTTTGTCCACTTGGTACAGTTTTTTATTGTTTTTCATGACACAAATCCTCCTAAAATTTGTTGACTTTACAGCGACGTGCTACGTCCTCGAGCTCTTCCTCATTCTGTGCGAGGGCTTCTCTCAAGGTTTCAAGCCTCCCGCTCAAATGCACGCCTGTCGCCGCTGCGGCGATTGCTGAAGGCGTTGATTTTATCGTTGTGTTCAATCCGCTGGCGTTCAAGATGCTGCTCAGCTTTTCTAGCCATATCTGAAATCAGGTTATCCAAAACGTCTTTATTGCCCTCATCAAGCGCAGTGCCGGCGGCAAAGAGCTTTTCCAAATAACCGTCCAAAGCTTGTTTGAAGCCAAGAAAAGGTGCATATCCTTCATACTCGATGGGTCTGTATTCTGCGAATGGAGCCCTCATCTGGAAATCCCGGGCTATGTTTTTATCCGCGCTTTTGTTTTTGCTTAGAAACATTGTAACGTACCTCCGTTCTTCTTGTGCCGGCGATCATGCCGCCGTTTGAGATGTACTGTCCGCGGGAAAGAATCCTCGCGACATTTTCCTTGATGTGTTTGTTTTGAGCGTAGTATTCTGATTCAGCGCCGGACTCAAGCACGATATTAGGTTCTGCCGGAATTTCATCATAGAGCGGATGTGTGCGTAATGGATAAATCTCATCGTCATCATACAATAGGAGAGTTGCTTCGCATGATGTATCTCGTCCTTTGTAGTCTATATCGTTGAGGATATAGGCAACCCATCCGACAGGTTCTCCACAATTAACATACAATAAATCCACATACAGCGTGCCGTCGAGAGTGATGTAGTCTTTTTTTATAAAGTTCATGACTTACCTCCTGAGATTTGAAGTTTTTCTTTTCCGTCTTGCCGAGTTTTCTTCGCTCGAATTTCTAGCTTGACTACTTTCGGTGGTGGTTTCTTCTGCGCCGGGGCTTTTAGAAATGGTTTCATGGGCTGTCTCCTATTGTTTTAATGCGAGAGGTGAACACGCCGACCTATGGATTTTTGCTATCGGCGTGTGCCTCTCTATAGAGTAGTCGCTAGAATCGTGTGATTGTTTAGGTTCGGATAGCTTTCTCTATAACTTTCTTGATTCTAGTAAACTTTTGGGTAATAGCAGAACGTGTTATGTTCAGCTCACGGGCTATTTCTGCCCGCGTCAGCTTGTCGACCACTATGTACGAAAGAAGTTCCAAATCTGATTGCCCCAGTAGCTTGATTTGCCATGCCAGTTCTGGCGTTTCCAAGTCATCAATCCAAGCAAGGCGATCCCATTCGCAAATCTCTGGCTGACTGACACTAAGCTTTTCAAGTTGTTTGTTAATGAGGGGAGATTTGTATTCGCAGGCGATTTCATCATCTGCGAAAGAACACTCTAGAGATTGAGTGTGCGTGTAGAAGACACGATCTCCTTTGAGTACATCCCAGAGATAATCGTGAAGTTCAAGAATTGCCTCATCGCTCATGCCAGAGGCATAACACTCGATACTACTACAGATCCATTCGTTATTGAACTTTTTACATTCAAGACCATAGTTATACATTTTAATTTGCTCCTTTAATTTTGGATTCGTTGAACCCACAAGGAGCCGTTTTTTGTAGCCATTCCAAATGGCTTTACCCACAAAGACAAAAAAACGGCAGCGTGATTTACCTTTACAGGTAAATCTGCACTGCCGTCGAGCGGTCTCGCGGATTCGGTTGTTTTTAGATTTTATGTAGCAATCTGTTTGCTACGGGTGTGAGTGATACAAATTTTACCTTCAGCTGTCCATCTGATTTGAGTCAAAATCTTTTTGACGATGATTTCGATTTCAGTGCCTGCGTCGGATTCTTTTATCCGACAGATTAATCTACCATCGCTGTTTCTGATTTCTCGGTACATGGGTTTTCTCCTTTCGTAAGTGATGTCCTGCCTGATGTGGAATGTTTTAGGCGGCAGGGTTTTGTGGGTGAGTATAGTATAGGGCATTGAGAAATGACTGTAAATTGGTTTGGAAAGTAACGGATAATAACGGAAGTTTGCGGAATAATTTTTGATCAATCTCGCCTTTATGGTAAAATGTATTCGTAATAGAAAGGCAGATATGGAAAACGGCAAGAACAGTTATGGGCAAAATCCTTCAAACACTGATATAAGCAAAGTAGCCGTACTCACTTCGCACAGTTTAGGAAAAATTTCAGTAGAAGGTGGAGAAAATCTGCCCGAAAAATCCCCCACTCAAAATTTATACTTGGCTATCTTCGACGAACTACCTGAACATGATGTAGATGAAGCAGATATCCCAGAACTGATTGATTGGCTGTTAACATCGACCGGCTCTGAACGTGAAGGAGAGGTTATTGTGCGATATTTAGGAATAGGAAGTCTAGCAGAGCCCTATGTCAAAATCGCAGATGAAGAGGGTGTTAGTAGATCGGCAATGCAGGTGATTGGACAAAAGGCAATTGCAAAACTCCAACATCCACACAGAGCAGAGATTATTAAAATGATGTATGCTACCCGCGCTGAATTGCGAGATAAAGTTTGCGAACTAGAAGGGCAAGTATCAACACTTAACAATCGAGTTTCAAATCTAAACCGCGAACTAGAATTGGAACGTGCTAAATATAGCAAACTGCTCGGCGAAGTGCCGGAAGCCGATTATGTCAAAGCAGCAGCACCGAATTTGGGTATCGAATATCTGGAGTTGTCTCCTGTCATAAACTATAATCTACCGCACGGAGGCATTAAAACTGTTGGTGACCTTCTTGCTTCAAATAAAAAGAAATTAAGAGAAATTAAATTCATTAACGCTAAGGAAGTTGCAGAAATTGAAGCGAGGCTTGGTCAACTTGGGCTGTCGCTCAAGGGCGATTTGGAATAGGATTTGTAGTTGCCTAAACAATGAAAATATGCTATAATATCTTCAGTCTTAGAATATTTTTGAAATGGACGGTGATGATGTTTGTCAGCTGAAAAGTTGGAATTAGGATTACATAGTGCATTCAAGGCCATTCGACTATCTGGCTATCATGCTGATGGAGCGCAGGGAGCTTTATGGGGTGTATTAGGCTTAAGAAAACATGACGAGGAATATATAAAGGCTTTATTAATAAAGTTCGTAGACCATTTCTTTGGCCGAAGTCATGACGGCGATATATTGCTGATGGCTTTTGGTTTGTTAAAAGGTTATAGCAAACAGGACTCTATCGGCAAACGTCGCAAGCAGTATCTTGATAATAGCGACTATCGGAAGTCTAATGAAGATGATAGATTTGCAAGCGAGCGATTACGAAAAACAGAAGACAAGCTTATTGAACGTCTTTCTAATGAGATCGCTAAAATAGATGATATATCCGAATACATCAAAGACGTAAACGATTATCTTGAAAAGATTAAAATACCTAGTGGTGCAACGGTTCATCGTGCGATGTTGCCCGAACCTCTTTATAAAGAAAAAATGGACGAAAATACAGAACTCATTACAAATAAACAGACTATCCTGTCTGGAAGTTTGTACCCACCCCGAATTGACTATACAGCTCAACTACTAAACGACATTAAAATTGATCCTAAACTTTACGTGAAGCGAAATATTGAAGATGGGCTTATACAACAAATCGCAGATCCCACCGACAGTGAGCCGCATATCATCATCGGCGATGCCGGTCATGGGAAAAGCACACTGCTTTGGTCGATATATAACAAGCTAAGTCAGGAAACGAATTTCATCGTTTGTTTTGAAACGGCGGAATCAATTATTGAGATATGGGAACGAAACTCTGCACCAATTGCTTTTGAAAATATTGATGATAAGAAGAGTATATTTCTTCTGATTGATACAGTAGACTTGCTTCTTCACGATGAAAATTCGCGTAGACGATTTCTTCATCTTTTAGAGCAAGGCTACGCAAATAATATCACGATTGTTTGTACCTCACGTCCGCTAGAAGCTAGACAAATTTCAATACCGTATGCGCAAAGGCACAGCTTAGGATTGTATGACGAAACTGAAATGCGGCAAGCGGTTACGTCGCTTCTCAATAAATACTGTCCTAAAGTTGAGCTAAGCGATATGCTCGGTCAATTCACCCGCGCAACATCTAGAGGATTGCCCGTAACAGACGTGTGCCGAAGTCCGTTGTTGCTTAGGATGCTATTCGAATTGTCTTCGCCAAATGCGCCTGAACTAGATGATGTTGATGTTACAAGCCTTTTTGAAATTTATTGGAGTAGACGTGTTCTTCGGGATGCAAGAACTGAAGCCGCTTCCACTATGCATATTGATAAAAACAAAGATTTATCTATTGCGGCGTATTCTGCCGGTATAGGTCTATTGTCCTGCGGAATGCCCGAAGTTGCTGATGAACAATTTCTACAGTCGACAAACACCGTTTCAGTTGCTTTAAATGCTCATATTTCATTATCTGAAATTGAAATCCTGAAAGAAAGAGCTGTATTGTTATCCAATAACCACAATACAGGCTTTTTCCATCAAACTATGTTTGAATTTGCCGCAGCTAAAGGGTTAATTGCAAGCAAAAAAGCAAAGCAGGCATTGACCGTTTTAATAGAACGAACTTGCTCTGGACACGGAGATTTATTTGTAGGTGCGGTACTTGAGCAATTCTTTATATTGGCAAGGCATAACCCGATTTTATTAAAAACAGCACAGCAATTTGTTGGTACGTTGTTGTCTTCGTCAAGTGAAGCGGTTCAATCAATTGCTGTTGTTGCTTGGGCATACGATACACGCTATTTACCCGCTGCTTCTTCACACTTCATAAAACTCTCTTCGTCTTCGCTGGAGAGGGCTGTCAAAATATTACCGTCCATCGCAACAAAAACTACCAAAGAAATGGTTGGACAGTTAGCGGATCTATGGCATACAAATAGCACAGCATTTTTGCGTTCAAATATCTTAAACGCTTTATCGCGAATTGCACTAAACGATGCGAAAACAGTATACGAATCGTTAAGCCAAATAAAGCCACTGCAAGATATTGAAAAATATGACGAAGAAGAACTGTCGTTATATCGAAAATCTTTATTGCTACTATTAAAATCCATTTGTAATGAAGACCCTGAAACCGTTAGGGAAATGATATTAGGTATGCTCAACCAGAAGAACGGTTATGTAGATATTGAACTCGAATATTTAACAGAACTGTGGAGTGAAATTGGCGATGAAGATTTCCTGATAGCGGTTTTGAATATTCTTTCCGACCCTCAAAATCCCAATAATGCCACAGCAGAAGCTTTGGGTGCGATCATGTCCGCAGAGTATGTCCGTTCTGGCCTTTGCGATAATATGGACGATTGGGTTGACGTCATTGAAGAACTCATTGATCAAGAGTCTGAGATGGAAAATAAAGAAAGAACACCGCAGCTTTCTGCTATCGCACATTTTTTGTTGACTCTTGATGAAGAAGACAAACGTCTCATTTTTGCTGTTGATAGCTTTTTGTCTGTAGAAACAGATGATTTGATTGAAGCTATGGGGGTATTTATTCTCCCCATGCTTTTTACCTCAGAAGCATTCGTGGCAGATTATATTACCAATCTTGCATCTGAAATATTATCTGACATTTCAGATACTGTTAAACAGGGGTGTATGGACACAAGGCAAGCCTTAATTTTATATGCTTTATCAAATATTGATAATCCATCAGGCTTGATTGAGTCCATTTTGCCTCATGACATTGATAGTCAGACTTGGTTAAATGAACTCATGCTTACAAAATTGCTTGCTGTTGCTAGCATGGAAAGCGTTCCAGGTGCTTACGAAACGCTTTCGCAAATTGAAAGCGGGGAGATTACAATAACAGAAGAGACGGCGAGCTATCTTTTTGACTCGAGTGCCTCATATTTTGCGACTGACGGTAAAGTTTATGATGCATTGATTGACATTGCGATTCGATATAAATGCGGTGCTGAATTATGTAATTTTATTAACGCTGCGGACTGGCAGGACAGACGTCTCCTTCCTCACATATCAAAGCTGTTTGCCTTTGGGCGAGAGCTGCTTAGAGGTGATGAGATCGACAGAATAAATGGCATGGGGCTTCTTTCAACTTTATCTGATGAGGCTGACGATGAAGAATTTGAGTGGAGCGAATATCATGAACTTTTAGAAAGCTTAGAAGATCCGGAAATGCTGTGTGAATTGCTGCGGGCTGTTGGATTTCAAAATGAGCCGGATTCTGTAGACGAGCGGATTTCCTATTTTCGCGAATATATAGAGATTAGAGATAATGAGGTTGTACCTGTTTGCAGCACAGCTAAACTTAATCAATATTCATCACACTGTGAATTCCGCGATATAGCAGAGTCTATTCGAGCTGCCTTTTTAGAAATATTAACATTGCATTCTGAACTCAATGATCACAATTGGAATGATGTTAGAATTCTTTCTTTGTATACAATAAACAGCGAAAAGCAAGAAATAACTTGCACAGCATTTGCACAAGTTTGCAATTTTATTCGACAATATGCCTTTACGCATAACATAGAAACAAAGCAAGCTGAGAGTTGGCTTAGTCAATATTTATCAGATATTGTTGGCGTTGAGTTTATTGCAGATATTCCAGATTTATATTGTGATGCTCTTAAAGAAATAATTGTTACAATTATGAATGAGAATGCAGATTACGGCAATGAAGCAATAGAGCTTGCAAAGAATCTGAGCGTTGAGATGGCGATGTGCATTATTTCAATTGTCGCTGATAATAACTATGAGCAGGTGCGGGAAAAACTTAATCAAATTGCTTCTGAAATTTCTTCTCTCGAACTTAAAACTTTTGTTTTAGATTTAATTCGTGATCATGACAGGAGTGTCGGAACTAGAGTTTTTGTTGAAATACTAGAGACAGTTATTAGCTAATTGCAAATAACCACAACACCCACCATTTAGGTGGGCTTGTGTTTTCTGTTTATGTCTTTGTTTATCTTCATTGGCGCGGACATTTTGTTATTGGCTAAAATCCATTTTTTGCTTCATCTTTTGCCTTATGCTAAAATATTCGTATTATGTCTTGGGGTAGATCAGACTTCGATGATTCAGACAGCACCAGCGATGGCCGCTATGTTTGGCATGGCTATCTGGAATCCTTGGGGGTTAATCTTGATGCTAACTTTGAACGAACTGGATTTAGAGCTTTTTCAGTCAGCAAGGCGTTGCCGTTGACCGACACCTGGGCTTCGGGAGGAGCTAAGGGCAATTTTGGCAAGCAGTATCAAATTAACTGCGGCAACCTGCACAGCGACTGGAACGGAAACGCGCACTTGTTCACACAATTCAGCGCACAAAGAAACAAGAGCAATCAACGATAAATGTCACACATGGACAGCGTGATTGTTCCCGTTCAGTCGGAATACTTCTCGGTAATCGGCATGACACAGCTATTTGATAATTTTTGCCAACATCACCATTCTGGCGTTGTTAAATTCATACGAACAGGTAGATAAGGTTAATATCTTGTCGCCGTCTGTGATTTCAATGTCTCGGAAATATCTTGCTTTTTGTTTTACATAGTCAAAATAGGTTTCACTCAACCCAGTGTTGTATATAACTTGGTCGTTTGGCTTCACAACAATATACGCAAAAAACTCTAGCACTAAGGTATCGTTGGGCAGATAAATCGTTCCCGTCCTGTTTTCGTCAAAAAAAGCCTTGTTGTTAAATTTCTTCAACGAACCGAACATGGAATCGTTTTGCATATGATGTCCGTAAATAACTGTATTGAAATCTGAAAAATCTTTTTTATTGCGGGAATCCATAAACAGTGTTCCCGCAAACGCGTAATTCCCGTTTATATCCCGCCGCAGATAATAATCGTTGTCTTTCGCTTGGACAAAAGGATAATCAATCTTTGTATTCGGAACGGTCAGCCAGCCCACAACATCGGGGTACTTCTCCTGTAAATCAATCACGCTTTGGTTGATGATTTCACCGTTCGGCTTATATTTTAATACCATATCGTGTATTTTCGATTCACTCGCATAGTCCTCGTTTATTTTCCATAGCTGATAACCGCTGTACGCGATAAGCGCTATGAAAAACAAAGATAAGAATGTAATAATAAATTTCTTCATGCATTAACCTCCGTGCATTCAGGCAATAGATAAAACTACAGGTCACTGCTATTTACCGTCAGGGGGATATTTCGGTTTCCCACCCATCTCATCCATCATTTTCGCAAACTTAGCATATTGTTCGGAAACCGATTCGCGTATGACAGTATGCGGCGGTACATAACCGGAATCTGCCGAAGGTTGCACGGAACCCGCCGTATAAGAAGGAGGCATCGGTTTTATGGGAACGGCGTTCATCGCCGTATTCACAACACTCTCCAATTCAGAAAAATAAGTATTCGCGCTTTCAGCAAACCGGTACGCACTGTCAATATATTGGTTGTTGTTTTGACGCGCTGCCCTTATTCTTTCTGTCAGCGAGGTCAGAGTTTTATGCGCCGCGTCATAATCAAGCTGCGCCTGTCTGCGAATAGCGTCGGCGTCCAGATTGGCGGCGTCTACGATCCTGTTTGCTTCGTGCTTCGCGGCGCCTATTACATTCGCGGCCTCCGACCGGACAGCCTCCGCGATTTGCTCGCATTCACGCTTTGAGGCTAATACTATACCCGCAGCCTCTTGCCGTGCCGTTTGTTCTATCTGCTCCGCCGTTTGTGCGGCGGCGTATAAAATATCGGTAATCCTCTGATTGTTCTTCGCCCGTTCGGCGTCCGACAACCGGATGTTTTCTTCTAATTGATTGACTCTGTTGTTATATTGACCAATGGTGTCTTTATGCGCTTTTATCTGCTTTTGCAGTTCTAATATTACAGCGTCCACTTCCCAAGTGTCATACCCGTTGCGCGTCCGCTGGAAATCACAATTAACACTCACCGCACACCCCTCCTTTCTTTATCGTTCACGCTTCATATCCTGTTTATCCGATCGGTTTATCAATTGGATTGTCCAGCGGTCTGATTTCGTTATGTTTCCAAAACGGCGGATTTTTCCGCCAGTGGTTGTATAATTGCAATATATCGCCGTAGCCTTGAATAAAGCACTCGACCGCCTCAGGAGAAAAAGCCGAGCCTTTATTTTCTGTTACGAATTTTTTTACATCCGCGACAGGATTCGTGAAAATCCCGTAGCTGCCCGCAATCCTGCCGTCTACTTCGTTTGCGACAGCACAGATCCCGGCATGAAGGGGGATTGCGGCTCCAACCAAATTGTCGGGATAGCCTTGCCCGTCATACCGTTCACCGTAATTCTCCACCGTTTCTATAATCACATGACGCTCCGCGAGGCTTAATTTCGTTTCTTTAAGCTCTTCCCGCAATAACCGCCCGCCGGCGTCAGGATACAGCCCTTTCTGGTTGTATACGAGATACGCGCCAATGTCATGATACAAGCTGCCGTAACGCACGGCGTTGGCGTATTCTTCGCGGGTCATTACTTTTGGGATTGCGTTCTCCGGCGCCTGCATTGCCATCAGTCCCGCCGTCGCGCCCACTTGAACACAATGACGCTTGAGAGGCAATGGCAACCTTGCGAACACTGACGCCAAAAGCCCGTTAGGTTCGTTATATATAAACCATGTTAAACGATGTATATCTTCTTTTGATAAGCGCAATGACCGGCGCTGCAAAAACCTTTCCACCATATAAGCATCCCTCCGTAAACATTACTTTTTTTTGAAAGCGCGGGCGATCCGTTTTGCGTTTGCCGCACAAATCACGATGAACAATCCGGCAATACCGATACCTATCAGCATGATCCAAAGCTGCGCGTTGTTGGTATCATCTGTTTTCGGTCCGTCAGGCGGATATTTAGGCGTCGTCGGATTATCGGGAATATCAGGTTTTTTGGTGTTGGTTATAACAAACCCGGTGGCAGCAGTGCCTGAAACGGTCTTTGTATAACCGCTTGGAACATCGATCTCGTCCGCCGTCCAGGTGTCGGCAGGGTTCAGGTTGTCCCAGGTATACCACCAAAAGGTTTCGGAGGACAATGTAATGGGGTCTCCGTATGGGTTTCCGTTTTGGTAGAGCTGTACCGAAATACTGTTCGGATGGCTGCCCGATCCTGTCCACACCTTGTACACGCTGACCGGAATGGTTTCTATACCACGCCTGACAGGCTGGGTTTTCGGGTATGCCGTCACGTTATACCCCCAACCCCTTGTTCTTTCGTTCATAACAGGAACCAAAACAAGATACGGCGCGATCACGTATTCGCTGTTGTCATCGTCCGCCTGGGCGACCAAATACAGCCCCGCCGGCAAACCGGTAAAGGTTACTCTTCCGTCGCTGCCGGTTGTGTTGACATCCCGCGCAATACCGTTCGCGGATGCGTAAGCGTCGAGACTGAGTGCCAACGCGATGTTTTCCGCTTTGTCTAGGTCTGTGAAATCTGCCCCGGCTCCGGCAAAGGACGGCGCGGCGTCGAAGTATACGACCCCAGCCGATTCTTCCCTTGCGTCAGCCGCACGGCAAACCGCTATTTTCATCCCGCCAATCGGTTTATCTTCGTGTTCCATCACGACCGTCAGGCTGCATGGCCCGGAATTGATTGCGAACACCGCCATCGGAAGCAACATGAAAATACAGATCAAAGCGAATGTAACGGATACTAATTTTTTCATGATTGAGCGGCTCCTCCTTTTTTAATTTTAACGCATTTAATAATGAAATATATCATCAGTACCGGTAATACCGGGATCATGAATATCAGGATAATCAGGATTTTGTCCAGCCATCTCGCGTCGGCCCGCAGATTTTCCCATCCCGCAGCCGCGTTTTCTATGCGATGACCGCGAACCAGAAGCCTGTGGGTATTGACGCCGTACGGCGTGCAGGTGATCAGTGTGCAGTAGTCCATCGCCGGGTCAACCTCCAAGGCTTTTACATCGTGGGGCAGCACTGTTTCGACCTGGTCGACCTGATAGGTCAGGATTTCGCCCATGATATACAGGATAAAGGTATCGCCTTTTTTCATTCTGTCCAATTCGGACAGCAGTGTTGACGACGGTAATCCGCGATGACCCGTGATACACGCATGGGTTCCAATACCGCCCACAGGCAGGGAGGTCCCCTGCATATGCCCCAAACCGACCTCTAAAACGCCGTCTTCGGTTCCGTGGTAGATGGGCAGCTTGACATCGATCTTGTCGATAGCCAATATCCCCATGACGCCGCGTCCAGTGTTGAGCAGCCCTTTGTATTGGGTCCAGTCTTCATCCGTAAAATCAAACCGGTTCTCATTGTATGGCAGATTTTCGTTGTATTCATGCGCTTCTTCCAGCATGGACTGCTTTTTTGAAACGCTCATATCCGCTATATCGTCGGCATATTCCGCAACGACCCGCGATTGACTTTGTGAATTGATGTAATCGCTGACCGCGGGATACAGCAGCACGATGAAACCGACGAGAAGCCCCGCTGCTAACGCTGTGAAAATGATATATTTCTTCATACCCTGTCTCCCTGCCGCCGAAGCTCTATGCATCCATCGCCCGGCGGCTGTTCCTTGCTTCTCCCGCACCGGAGACCGCCGGTGCGGGAGAAGCGGAACGGTTTACTGCGTTTTTAAGGCTTTTTTCTCAGGAGACTTGCGGAGCTCCTTTTTTTGTAGAAAATGATTGCCCCGGCAAAGAACGCTATCATGAGTATACCGCCGATCACAAAGAGGGGCGTACCGATTCCGCCGGTACCGGGCAGTTTGGGACCTGTCAGGTTCAGCACGTCGATAACGGCGACAGTGTCGCCGCTTTCCACAAGCGACCTGCCGTGAGGCTGATAAGTCCAGAAGACCTTGTAATTCCCGATGAACTCGTCATACAGGGAGGTCTGACCTGTTTCCATCGTTCTGGCGATAGTCACCTTGATCGGAGCCTCTAGCTTGTGGAACCCGGCGGGAGACTCGATTTCGACGAGGTAGTATACGCCGTCGTCCAGTCCGTAAACATTGATTTTGCCCGATGCCGGGGAAACTAGAATTGTAGTCGTCGTTGTTACGGTCGCCAAGGGGGACTCATTCAGGTCTGTAACGGGCAAAACAAGCTTATTGTCATTGACCATGTAGGAAGCAGTACCGGCACTCTCTTTATTGAATGCGTTGCTTCCGCCTGCGCTTACCCCGTTGTAACGGAACTCTACTTTTGTTCCCTCAGGGGTATCCTTGTGCAATTCAAACCTCGCGCCGGCAAGAGGTACACGCGCCGTGCCGTTGTCAGAAAACTCGCCTTCGATAAAGTTCACGGCGTCCCTGTTATCGGTATCGGGTTCCCACACGTCGTTTGTGTACTTGAAAATGTCGATCTGGTAGGTGTAGACCCACACTTCATCTTCGGGGGTTTCGCCGGTCTCGCCGTCTTCGTCTTCATCGTCCTTGTATTTGTCGCCGTCGCCGATCGCGTAGGGGTTGTTGCTGTATTCGAGGAAAACCCGGTTGGGGTTGCCCTGGGGATTGCCCTGTTCGCTGATCACGGCTTTGTCATTGAGGATCGCGTCATAGTTAATGGTGATGGGTACAGAGCCTGCGCCGGTACTTGTTTCGTTATTAAAGGTGACGAAGGTTTTCGGGTTAAACCGGATACGTATGTAGGTGCCGCCTATATCAGCCGCGCTCGCGTTTGATATATCCTCCCAGTCTATTGTCGTGTCAGAGTTCAAAGTGCCGATGGTTAAGGCGGTCACGATATAATCGCTTTCTTCTTTGTCTGCCGTGCGGTTGGTGCCGGTATTAACGCCGTCGGTTATGTAGCCGGTCAGGTATTTCGCCGCTCCGTGGGTGCCTGCGGCGATATTGATCTGAACACTGTTGGGGAGGAATGTCAAGCCTTCGCTCATCACATCGTGGACGATAAACTCATACCATTCATAGCCATACATATTGGGAGCAAAGGTGCGGTGCTCGAAGGGTACGGTATCGCTGATGTCATAGTCCGCCCACTTTTTCCAGTTTTCATCTGTGTTCAGGTGATCGGTGTCCTCTTTGACCCACTTATCAATGGTAGGCGCGTCGGCCTTGAGCTTGATTTGTGCATCTTTGTCTATGTAATCGACTGTGACAAGAGCGCTGTGCGCTTTCACTTTTTCTTTGTGCTCCGAAGGATCGTCTGACAAGCCTTTACCGATAACCATATAGTAGCCGTAAGGGAGGTCGCTAAACTTCACTTCATGACCGGAAACAGTCTGTGCCGCGTTATATGATGTGAATTTTTCTGTCGTGCCGCCGCTTTTCTGGAAATTTTCCAGATCTCTTGTCAGTTCGAGCATAACGGTGCTGTAGGAAAGATCCTCTCCGTAAATGTAGCCCGGCTGGGTGATGGGTTGGGCTTTGCTTTCAGGCACTTCGACGGAGACCTGTCCGGGATTCATGTTGCTCGGGTCGATCAGGCTCTCAAGAAACAGCCTGAATTCTTTCGGGGTAGCGCCGTAGGGTATTGTGCGCTCAGGGTTGGGGTTGTCGTCGACCCAATCCAGGAAATCCTGAAGTCCGGGCGCAGGGGTATACGCGTAGTTTTTGTCCCTCCAGTCGGTGCTTTCCTCCTGACCGTCGGTGCTGACGGTTACGTTAAATAACCGAAGCGCCGTGAAGTCGGTATGGGCGATGACAAGGTTTTTGGGCGAGGTAACGGTGATTGTGGCGTCGCTCATGCCGAGCTGTTCGTCTGTGGTTGCCGCGAACGCTGTCATGGGTAGGGCTATGGACAGAATGATGACCACAGCCAGGATCATGGATAGGATTTTACTTTTTTTCATTGTGATTGCTCCTTTTTTGGTTTTGGATTTTAAGGTTTTCATGATCGTAATCATTCCTTTCTGTTTTTTTTCGGCTTTTAGCCTTAAGTTGGAGAATTTGATGCGCCTGGAGCGCCTGTATTCCCCGCAGGGTTTGCCTCATGGGTTATTCCCTTTTTAAAAAGCACCTCCTGCGGTTTTGTTTCGTATATATCAACACTCCCGCACCGAGCGTGGATACCAATAGAATGATGCCTATTCCGGCGGTGATGAAAATATCTTTTCCGATACCGCCAACTTCGGGGAGCCGAGGACCGCCGTAAACATTATTGAAATCCGGCCAAAACTCTAAGTCGTTTTCTTTGTAAATTCTCAGAGTACGTCCCGCAATCTCCTCTCCGTCGTCGTCGGCCTCGATGTAGGTCACTTCGGCGGTCATAACGCCGGCAAGCTCTTCCACATTGATGTATATCCGGTAACGGGTTTTGTCCATCATCCAGCCGGGATGTTCCTCGTTTACTTCCGTCAGATAATACACATACTCTTTCGCTTCTGTAAACGTCAGCGGCAGGAAGATGACCGAGCCGCTTTCACCCGCATCGGCGTTTTTCGCCGTTTGAAGCGGCAACGCTTTTAAAAGGCCGTTCGTTTCAAACTCATAGAGCGCAAAAGTGAACTGTTCTGCCGTCATCGGCGCGCCCGACGCGTTCTTGACCGCTTTGATCAGCACGATTGCTGGCGCTGTGTAGGTGTTGCTGAAAGTGAATCTGCCGTTATTTGGCGCTGCCGGAAGCCCTGCCGTCCAGTCTGTACCCCATACGGGTGTTGCGACCGTACTTGACTGATAGCTGTAGGTCACATCTCCGGAAGGCGAAACCTGCACCCGGATCAAATACTTCACGGGGTCGTTCGACCATGTTCCGGGACCGCCGCTGCCGCCTGTGGTTTCCGCTAAAGTGAAGTAATAGGGGCTGCCGGTGGATGTGAGTCCGGTGATCTCGAATTGGAAGTTGCCTCCCGCTGATAATGTTTGGGTCTGCGGGTTGGTTGCCGATCCGTTGATATTGACGCCTGAAGGAAGAGCCGCTGCGGTTCCGCCCGAGTTTGTATGCGTCAGCGTAAACACAAAGCTTTGGGGAGTTACGGGTGTTCCCGTCAATGTTTTCGTGCCACGGATTGCCGCGGGGTAGGTCAATTGCTCATAGGAGTTTTTGGCGGTGAGTTCAACCGTGTTGCCGTTGCCGACGGTGACGCTGGCCGGGCTGTAAGAGACCGTCTTGGTCCAGCCGGTTACGTCCCCGCTGCCGGAAACCTCCTCCAACACGCACACTGTACCTGTCGGGATTTTCGTAATCGTAACAGGCGCGTTGACGCTGACGTAGAAAATCGAACCGGTCGAGTTGGTGCCCGTGTATTCGTTGTCGGCGTTGACGGTCATATACGCCGAGCCGATCTTCACCTTCATTTGGAAGGTCGTGGCATCCGTGATGGTTCCCGGGCGGGTCACACTGAGCTCTTTGAGGAGCTTCAGGCTGCCTGTGGGCGGCGTATATGTATTCGTGAAAGCGACGCTGCTTCCGGCGGTATATGTCCCCCAACTTGAGCTCGGTGTCCATCCGCCAGTGCTGCCGTCTCTGGAGCGCACGCCGTATGTCACGCTGCCGTTGCCGGAGGGTACGCCCACACGCACGATGTACTCCATTTTCGAGTAGTCCCATCCGGTGGTTGAGCCTTGGGTTTCGGTGATTTTATAGTAGTAGGTGGTGCCGCTTGCCGGGCGGGCAAGATCGGTCAGGTTGAATGTCACGCTGCCTGTGGTGGTCCGGTTTTGGGACGAGCTGTAGGCGTCCGCGCCTGTGGATGCCGTGTTCCCGGTCTCGTCGGTGACGCGCACGATGTTGAACGTGAACGTCGGGTCCGTGGGCGAGCCGTTTTTGTTCACCGTTTTGTTCGCTTGGATGGCGGCGGTGGCAGGGGTGGAGGTGTAAGTGTATTTATTGGTGAACCCAAACACTCCGCCCGAACCGCCAAGTGTCGCGGTGCCGATTACGGTCACACGACCGTCGCTGTTTATGCTAAATCCAGCTACCGGTTGACCATTTGACGCCGAGCCGTTGGAATAGAACACTCTTATGTCTTCGTGTTTGCCGCCTGTGTTGACCGTGGCATCAGCGGACGCCGTCACAAGTACGCCTGAGGGCATGGTGCCACCGACGTTGATATAAAACGTCTGTCCGTTGGTTCTGTTGATTGATGAACTGCCGGATCCGCTAGTACCCTCTCGGACAGTATAGCCGCTTGCGGCGGTTACAGCAGCCGAGAGACTGCTGTTGAAGGTTCCCGGAGCCTGCGCGATATTGATTGTAACAGGACCGTACCAACCACCGCTGAGGTTTGCTCCCGACGTGTTAAAACTGATGTTTATCCCGGGCATAATAGTCTCTCGGGTCACCGCGCCCGCTACCAATTGTTTGTACATATTATGTACGTTTGCAAGATAAGTGGAAGACCAACCATTAATAAACACGATGGCTGCAGCATCATGAACAGGATGTAAATTAGCAAGTATATTCGCTTTAAACTGCGCGTCGGTGGTGCTTGTGCCGGGACTGAAATCAATGTCGTTGGTATAACGCCAAACCGCGAGCTGTGTCCCGAAATATGCTTGCGCCGGCGTAAGATTACTGATACCGTACCTAACGCGCATCCAGTCAATATTGGAATTGGCGGATTGATTGCTAGTAGTAAGCAATTCAGGTCTCATTTTTGACCAAAAGCCGTTGCTTATAATCCAAATAACCTGATCCTTGTTGGTAAACGCGTTGGTATATATGTTATAGGAACCATTAGGACCTCCGCCCTGACCCATTTTCAGGCAGTATCCTGAAGCGAGGACAACGTTTGAACCGTTTAGCATCAATTGATAGCCGTCGGGATTCTCAATACGGTTATTGGTAGGGTATGTAACAGTAGCCGAGGACGTCCAATCCCATGTACTGCTGTTGCCGCCGGCTGCCCCCGCAACCCATGAAATCGATGCCCATGTGGTAGACGAATTGGGTCTTTCCTTATATTGCGTGATTGACCCGGCTCCTCCTCCGGAGGGTATAGTAACTTCAATCAGGTATTCCCTGGTGTCGTTCGTCCAGTCCGACCCGGTTCCGCCGCTGCTCTCCCGGACAACAAAGTAGTGTGTGCCGACCGCCAGACCGCTGATACTGTAGGAAAAATTACTGTCGCCTGCTGTGTTTCGCGTTATTGTGCCGGTTCGCGGGTTACCGGAGGTCGGGAAGCCCGTAAGCCCGGTTGCCGTGACGGTCACGCCTGAGGGATAGTTCTGGTTGGTGCCGCTAGAATTGGTGTGGGCGATTGAGAAAGTGAATGTCCCGCCTGTCGGCGTGCCGCTTAAAACCTCAACTGTTTTCCGTCCGGGGATGGTGATGCTGCCGGCGGTTGGGGCTGTGCCGTAGGTATTCGTAAACTGCAAATGTCCTCTTACGCAGGAGGTAAGAGTGGAATTGTGCTGTTCACTGCCGTTGCTTCCGCTTCCGTTATATGAATAAAAATCTTTGCACACAATATCGCCGTTTACAGAAGCGAAAGCGCTGCCGCTTGCGCCGAGCGTTACATTGCTCGATGGGGCTAGTATATGACCGATGACGCCCGCGCCGCTCGAAGAGCCAATTGTAATGCTTGGTACTGTATCAGGAAAATTGAAGATAATGCGTCCCGCGTATCCTCTCAATGCTAAATGCATATCAGATAAGGCGGTTGAACCTACGGTGATGCCGCCGGGAGTTATAAACCCTGTGAGCGAAACCGCGGACGTCCTTTTGTAGTTTATAATGATGTTTCCGGTAAAGCCTGTCGGGAATGTGACTGTGGGGCTAGCTGTGGTGCCCGTGTAATTAAATATAATTTTATCGTATTGTGACCAAGCTGAACCACTGGGAAGAGAAGCGCTGAGGGACGAACCCGAGGATACGTTTGAAACCAGCGTTTTACCGTTGTCCTGATTTCCGGCGGTGGTATAGCTCAAATATTTTGCGCTTAACGCTTTCAGTTCTCTTTCCGCATCTGTGAAGAACGAGTCAAGCTTGGTGTCCGCGATTCTTGTAAGCGCGGAAGTTCCGGTCGTCCATGAATTCGGAAGCCCCGGCGGGTTTTCACCTATCGCGTTATTGATATAGGTGAAGTCATTGTCAGTTCCCGTATACCATTTTGCCCTGAGCGTCATACCTGTGTAAGTAGACGAATCAGCCAAGTGTATTTTCCCGCCTATCGCCTGAAGATAACGGCTGCCCGAGGGAGTAGTTCCATAGGTTACGTTGCCTCTGACTACCGCCTTTCCCTCGTCAAGTGGATTGGAAGAGGCGGGGTTGTACGATCTGGCAGGATATGCTCCGCCATTGTAGTAAGCGTTTACCGCACCCACTAAAACGGACTGACCGTTTATAAGGTTGAGGTTTCCTTTGACCGCGATGCCGCCCTCAGTATCCGCACCGTGGAAATTGAAATTCCCGAGTGCGAACACGCCGTAATAGCTAGCCGAGCCGAAAGGCTTGCTTCTGTCGGGGTCTTCCCATTTATACGTGTCGCGGGTTTGCCCATTGAAATTATTATTGTCGGAGTAATCGAGTAAGGCGTACACATCGTTATAGTCATATGTGCCATAGTTAGTTAATGTAGAACCTGAACGCCGGTCTCTCTTCACGGTAACTACAACAATCTTCGCGGAGGTATCGTTCGTCCAACCCGTGCCGCCGCCCGAAGTTTCCGTAACTCTAAAATAATATATGGCTTTATCACCATTGTTTGTTCCCGGAGAGGGGAACGTAATTGCCGGGAAGTTGAAATCATATATCCCCGGACCGTTCGTGGGAACAATAACGGTGTTTTTGCCCGATACCAAAGACTGGTCGGAATGCGCCGCGCCGGTAGACGCGTTGTTTGTAGTCCACCGTTGTATCGTAAAAGTGAAGTTCTGGCTTGGCGCGCCTGTACCCTTGACAGCCTTTGTACCGCTGACATAGACATTGACGCTGTTTGTCCCAACCGGCGTTACAATTCCTGTCGACGCACTCTGTATCGAAAGCACAATTACAAGCGTAAGGGCAGCAAGACACAGCGGAAGAAAGACAGCCAGCGCTATATTTCGCCGCTTCTTGTCCGCGAGCATCCTTCCTAGGGTAAAATTATATATTCCCTGCATAATGTGTATATCCTCCTTGAAATATTTTTTGCGATTTGTTTTTATGATACGCTCCAAATGCGCAGGAGCGGCCAAACTCTGAGTTTTACTTTGCCGATGATTTGTTCCTTGCCGACTGTTCCGAAGCCGCTGTCCCGGCTGTCCAGTGAGCTGCTGCGGTTATCGCCCAGAACGAACACCGCGCCGGGTGGGACTATATAGGGGAAGACAATGGTGCAGTTGCCCAGACTCAATTCGGTGACATACGGCTCATCCAGTACCTCGCCGTTTACCGACACAACGCCGTTTTCGCTGATGTCCACGCTGTCGCCGGAAATGGCAATCACCCGCTTGACATAGAGCTTATAATTGTAATTGAACGCAATGACGTCATTCCTTTCGGCTTTGTCTGTCCGTCCGGCGATGACGATTTGCCCCATCTGGAGCTGTGGGTTCATGCTCGACCCGTCGATTTGAAAAACGGCTAACCACAGGTTGGTGATAATCAGGATTGCGCAGGTTGCAACAATCAGTCCCGCCAGTATACAGCATATGAGCTTTTTGTAGGAGGCGATTCTGTCCTGCCGTTGGATTTCCCGTTTCAGCATATCTTGGGGAGGAATGCCTAGCCAGTCCACTTCCTCACGTATCCGGGGGTCGGCTTGGTAGGTCATATGATTCCACCGCCTGTCCCGGCTTTCCGGTCAAGTCCTGCCCGGTACGCCGTGATTACCTTAGCGTTTTCTTCCCTCAGCCTGATAACTTCTCCCTGAAGGTCGTATATCATAGTAAAGAGATGTCTGCGGCTGAGTGCTTTTAATTGTTTCTCGGTGATTTCGGGTTCTTCGGGTTTCTCTTCGGCTTCGCATTTCCCAATCACCCGGTCAATTTCGTCCCAGATATTATGGATGGGGTTTGCCGCAGGATGATGACTCGGCTGCTGCTGCGGTTTGTATTGTACTTGGGGCGCAGGGTTAAGCGCAAACATGGCGTCGAGCTCGTCCATGAACGCCTGGGCTTCGTCAACCGCAGAGATTGCCGGGGCAACCGGAATCGGCGGCGGGTTTTGACTTGTCTGTATGTTGTCTAATATAGGCTCATATTTTTTCAGCAATTCGTCTAGCGCGTTCGTTGCCGTTTGTGCCGCGTCGGCCGTATCAGCCTGCCGCATCTGTTTCACCTCACCTTCCTTTGTTTTCTCTTTATGTTATGTGTGATTTTTTTATTTCTACTTAAAAGCGGCTGAGAAACGTATCCCTCTGCGGATGAAAGAGTGCCGCTGTTAAGACTACTACCTGTTTGATTGAAACAAGAGACCCCTATTATAGCACATAAAAACAAAAAAAAAAAAAAACTGCCTAATTGGTAGTTTTTTTGCCTAATTGGTAAAAAATATGTCTGGGAAGTATTATTGACCACTATATATTGTGTATGTGTCTGCGGCGTCTTCTTTGCTTTTTGTTAATGGCGGTGTTGAAAAACTAGGAATCGCCTGAAAAATGCCCAATAAAATGGGAGATAGACTTTCAATAAGCCCTCAATTAAGCGAGCATCGCCGCTTTTACCAAAGGAACATTACTGCGGCTCATCGGGATCTTACTGCTGTCGTTAAGCATCACTTCAGTGGCGTTTATCCGGTGTATGGAATCAACAGACACAAGGTATGATGAATGGGAGCGCACAAATCCCCGGCTGCTGAACTGTTCTTCCAATTCTTTTAGTGAGGACGAAAACACAAAGCTCCCGCCTTTGTATACCACTTTTACCCTGTGGTTCTCTTTCGGCAGAGTTTCAAAATAATATATTTCTTTCACGGGAACCTGCCTGTATTCTCCGGCATAAGCTACCGCGAAGTATTGGCGGTTTTGCAGCTTCGCTTCCTGCAACGCTTTTCCAAATATTTCATTAAAGACTGAAAGAGCTTGCGGGTCTGAACCTTTCTCCAAGAAATGGAACGCCCTGACGCTCCATGCCTGACGGAAGTGTTCCGGCGAAGCGGAATGGCTAAGATAGAGGATCAATCCGTCATATCCGCCCCTGCGGACAGTGTCCGGAACTGCTTCAAAACCATTCTCCGGATCAACGATTAAAATGTTGACCAACGCTGAAAAAGAAACGTCCCCCATGTCAAACAAGACGTCTTCGCTTTTTGAATACGTCCTTATATCTGCGGAAACATTAAACTGCTCACATATCGCGCGGCAGATTGCCGCATAGCTTTCCGTTTCCGTTTTATTTGCGTCGCACAGGACGATTTTCAGCCTTTCCATGTTCTTTAACCACCCGGAGATGTTACAATCGTTCCCTTTAGTTCTCGTAACACCCTGAATCTTCGTGTAAGAAAAAGGTAAGGTTTTTCCCACACGCACCGTATTGTCTGACGAACGACAAGATAAAAATACCGCCGCACTCTGATGAGTGCTATTAAGAATAGCACAAAAATCTACATTTGTCAACACTTTTCTCAATTAGGAGTGGACAAATAGCACTTATCATGATATAATATTAAGAATGAATAATGGAACAAAAAAACCATGTCCGCGTTGTAAAGCAGAAGACGGACAGATGAAAAACGGAAAAAACCGCTCAGGAACCCAGACGATGCTTTGTCGCGACTGCAAAAAAACGTATACTTTAGAGCCAAAAAGAAACGCATACAGCGAGGAAACGCGGGCGTTGGCACTAAAAATCTACTATGCG
>Ga0099364_10003438_pt1 | contig 24572 bp, 20 predicted proteins | sample TergutTh196P3_FD_73070 | JGI IMG/M metagenome (GOLD analysis project Ga0099364, IMG submission 73070) | Microcerotermes parvus P3 segment gut microbial communities from Pointe-Noire, Republic of the Congo - Th196 P3 | ecosystem: Host-associated > Arthropoda: Insects > Digestive system > Gut ...
TGGAGATGATAAGTCTCGGTTTGTACTTCAAGGCTTTAGCCAAAACCTCTTGCTCTTCTTCCGGTGTTAGCGGGGCAAGCAGGGCTGGCCTATGTTCCCATGGAGAACGGCTCATGAAATTTCCTTTTAAATCCGTGCGGTTTCTTGATACACCAAGCTGTGTTCCTAACATAATCGAACCCCAAGTCGTGAGCGCCCAAACAACATTCCATAATATAGAGTACTCTAGCCCAAAGAAAATTCCGGATATAACGGCGATACCTGAAAGAATAAGGCCAAATTTATACTCCGAATGTCTAGCAATTCGAGCGCAAAGATAACCGCCAAGAACAGATAATAAGCACCCAATGAGTGTTGCTGCCGCTATCATCCACGGATTTGATAGTGCTTCTATGACTTCATTTTTTGGAGTCTCTTGTACTAATATAACAATTACGTAAATAATCCAGAGTAGGGCGCCGACAAGGATGCCGCCGCCAACACTAACCAGTAGACCGACAGTCACGGCCTTGACGCCAGAACCCTTTGCCACTTCAATGTCCTCAACTGCGGTCGAAGGCGGTCTGATTGAGTCATCCATGTCAAAATTTCCTTCCAAAAAAATTCCGGTCAGTATACCGCATCATGCCGCTTCCTGCAACCAAAAAGAGATAACGCATCTTTTGCAACACCAACAACCCACAAAAAGGTACTCGCAGACATGATTGACCTCCAAAATTAAAGACGTTGAAAATTTGCAACAAGCCCAATAGCGAGATGCAAAAGCAAAAGAATCGTAGATTCAATGAGGATTTTTCGATTAAGGATTGCAATCTCATTATTTCTATTCAATCTTTCAAAACCTGCAACTCTGTCTCTTTGATCTCTTGCAAAGAGAGTACAAAATCCATGCGGAAAAAAGCATATTGCTGAAAGCTTAGGGATGCTGTTAAGAGAAAACGGTACAAAAAAATGGACAGAAAACAAACCCAATATGAACCAGACAAAAAACGCTGCGCTCACTACGCGCGCAATCCATCTGGAGATGATAAGTCTCGGTTTGTACTTCAAGGCTTTAGCCAAAACCTCTTGCTCTTCTTCCGGTGTTAGCGGGGCAAGCAGGTCTGGCCTGTGTTCCCATGGAGAACGGCTCATGAAATTTCCTTACCAAAAATCTAAATAGAATACCGCATCATGCCGCTTCCTGCAACCACATTTCATTCGCAGGCTCCCACGAACTTGTGTAAGGTCGGGCGGCGGCAATCCAACCAAGGGTTATGGCTTCCGCCCAGAGCATGTATTCAGCGCGATCCATCATCCCCGCATCCGCCAGCGTCCGCAAATTATGCGCCAAATGCGGAGAGAGTTCAGCAGCCTCCCGCAAATCCCGTAAATTGCCGGAACCCTGAATGTTGGGCAGAAACCAGAAAGCCGTCATTCGGCTCCATCCGACATCCTTATTTCCGCTAAAATGCTTTTTTCACCTTTCCCACTTTTCTACCATGTCCTGTAAAGTTTTCATTGATGGTCGCCACGGCACAACCGGCCTGGAAATTGACGCGCGCCTTTCCGGTCGCGCAGGTATTGAGATACTTTCCATCCCCGAAGCGGAACTCAGAGACCCGGCGGCGCGCGCTATCCGCCTCAATGAAGCCGACATCGTATTTCTCTGCCTGCCCGATGCCGCCGCCAGGGAATCCGCCGCGCTCATCCGACCGGACAATGCCCGCACCCGCGTGCTGGACCCTTCCACAGCCCATCGTACCCATCCCGATTGGGTTTATGGCCTGCCGGAACTGGACGGCGGACAGCGAGAACGAATAAAAGAGGCGCGGCGTGTCACCGTCCCCGGATGCCACGCCAGCGGCTTCATTTTGCTGACGCGCCCTCTGGTCGCGGCAGGACTTCTGCCGACCGATTATCCCGTGAGCGCATCTTCCATCACCGGCTATTCCGGCGGCGGCATGGATATGATCGCAACTTATGAGACCTCAAACCCCCTTCCCGATACGATGCAAAGCCCGCGTGTATATGCGCTCGGCTTGACCCACAAGCATTTGCCGGAGATGCAAAAAGTGACTGGGCTTGCCGAGCCGCCCTTGTTTACGCCGATTGTCGGCAACTTCAAACAGGGCATGACGGTCATGGTTCCGCTTTTTCCGCGCCTGTTGCCGAAACGCCTTCTTCCCGCCGACATCGAAGCCTTCTACCGCGAGTATTACGCCGGCGAGACCTTCATAAAGGTCATGTCAGCCGATTCTCTGGAAGCATCGGACAGCGGCTTTCTTCCGGCGACCGCCTGCAACGGCACCAACCGGGTCGAGATTTTTGTCTTTGGCAACAAGGAGCAAATTCTCCTCGCCGCCCGTTTTGACAATCTCGGCAAGGGCGCATCCGGCGCGGCGATTCAATGTATGAACATAATGCTCGGCGTGGATGAAACTACCGGACTTGCGGCCTGAAGCTCCATGCCGCTGTTACGTGAATTTGCTCTCCAATTTCTTGCGGCGGCGGGAGTCATTGGCATAGCCTACGCTTTGGGCGTGGATGACTGGCGGCTGAATTCGCTTGTTATCGGAGTGGCGGCCTTTATCCTTGCCCGCTGTTTTCGCTCGCCGCCCTGGTGGCAGGCGATTCATCTGGTCTTTGCGCCGTCCCTTTACCTAGCGCTCGCCTGGCAGCAGGCGGCGGGAATCTCTCCGTTCTGGTTCCTTGCCGCTTTTTTGCTTGTCTGGCTTGTTTTCAGGAGCGCGGCGACCGGGCGTGTGCCTCTTTATTTGAGCGGCGAGCAAACGGCCCGGCAGCTTGCCGCCATGTTGCCGGAGAATGCAGCGTTGCTTGACGCAGGCGCGGGGATAGGCAGCCTGCTGTTGCCCCTTGCCCGCCTGCGCCCTGATCTTGTCTTGAATGGCATCGAGAATGCGCCTTTGCCCTGGCTTATCGGGAAAATGCGTTTTGTGCGTCTGAGTTCGCCCCGGTGGCGTTGGGATAATTTCTGGACGCATTCCTTCGCTCCCTATGAGGCGGTTTACTGCTTCCTCTCCCCCGCGCCAATGACAAAACTCTGGGAAAAGGCATGTCTGGAGATGACACCCGGCAGACTTTTCATCAGCAAGGCTTTTCCTGTCCCTGATGTGTTGTGCGAAGTTCTGGCGGCAGATAATGATACGGATACGCTGTATCTGTACCGCATTCCGGCAAATCCTGCCGCGACTGCTCAATAGTGCGATTTCGGTTCAAGCGAGCGCATTTTGCGATCAGGCGGCTGCCCAGCCTTCCGGCATGGCAACCAGTCCCGCATCCGCCCTCGGCGCAGGCCAGGTTTGCGTCAGCCAGCGGCGCGGTTTTTCCGGCGCGGCGGATACCTCCGGGAAAGTGACAAGCTCCCAGGCTTCGCGTTTGGCAAGGAGCGCGCGCGCAAGGCGATTGTTCAGGTCATGCCCTGATTTGTAAGCGGAAAAAGCCGCCAGCAGCGGATGCCCCAAAAGATACAGATCGCCTATGGCATCAAGAATCTTGTGCCTGACAAATTCATCGGCATAACGAAGCCCATCTTCATTGAGCACCCGAAATTCATCCAGCACAATGGCGTTTTCCAACCCGCCGCCCAAGGCAAGGCCGTTTTCACGCAGCCATTCGACATCCTGGACAAAGCCGAAGGTGCGCGCTCTCGCAACTTCCTCCGCGTAGGAATGCTCGGCAAAATCAAAAGAAGAACACTTTGCGGAATTGGCAATGGTCGGATGATTGAACACGATGGAAAAATCCAGTCTGAAACCCTCATAAGGCTCGAAACTCGCCCATTTGTCGCCATCCTCGATTCGCACCGGCTCCAATACCCGGATGAAACGCTTGGGAGCGTCCTGTTCGGTAATGCCTGCCGACTGAATGAGAAAAACAAACGGCGCGGCGGAACCGTCAAGAATCGGCGCTTCCGGCGCGTCCAGATCAATGATGGCGTTATCAATGCCAAGCCCCGACAAGGCGGACATCAAGTGCTCAATAGTCCCTACCTTGACCATCCCCGACGGAGTTTCCACTTCCAGACAGGAGCACATCCGGGTATCGCCCACTCTGGTCGCCACAGCGGGCAAAAGCGGCGTACCAGGCAAATCAATCCTGCGAAAGACAATCCCGCTATCGGGCGGAGCAGGCCGCAAAACCACGCTGACTTTAAGGCCGCCGTGCAAGCCAACGCCGGAAGCGCGAATTTCGGATTTCAGGGTTCTTTGCTTTAGCATGTTGATAAATGCCGATTAATCAACGACTTATTCTACCATGCTTTTTTGCGGTATATAGGCTGTTTAAACTCACGCAAAACCGGCAAACAGGCGGTCAAGCCTGTTTGCCGGGGATAGAACAACTGATTGATCAGTTAAAAGGATTGGGACGAGGCGTCTTGTCGGCTGACGGCGGCAGTTGCGGCAACACGATAACTGGCCGCTCGCCCGTGAGCGTCTTCAGGAAAGCGACGATTTGGGCGTTTTCCCTCGCGGTGAATTTTTTGCCCAACTGGATGCGCCCCATGGTATCGACCGCTTCCGGCAGGGTGTTGGCCGCGCCGTCGTGGAAGTAAGGATAGGTCAATTCCACGTTACGCAGAGTCGGCACCTTGAAATTGAAGCGTTCGGCATCGTCTCCGGTTACGGCAAAACGTCCCTCGGCAGGATTGTCGGTCTTGTACGGCTCAACCAAACCCATTCTCTGGAAGGAATTTCCGCCTACCGCTTCACCATTGTGGCAGGCCGTGCAGCCGCTGTTCTTGAAAAGGTCATAGCCTGCCTTTTCTTCGGCGGTGATGGCGTTTGCGCTGCCAAGCAGCCATTGGTCAAAGCGGGAATTAGGCGTCACCAAGGTTCTTTCAAACTCGGCGATGGCATCCGTCACCTGATCAATGTCAATAGCGTTCTTGCCGAAAACCTGCCTGAATTCGCTGACGTATCCGGGAATGGACGACAACACTTCAATGGCAAGGGTGTGGCTGGAGGCCATTTCCATGGGGTTGGCAATCGGCCCGCCTGCCTGCTCTTTCAGGTCAGCGGCGCGGCCGTCCCAGAATTGCACAAAGTTAAGACTGGAGTTGAGCACGGTCGGAGCCTTGATCGGGCCTTGTTGCCAGCGGTCGCCGATGGAAGAAGGGATATTGTCCGTTCCGCCCCTGGCAAGGTTGTGGCAGGAATTGCAGGAAATAAAACCGGATTTGGAAAGACGAGGCTCAAAATAAAGTTTCTTGCCCAACTCAGCTTTTGCCTGATTGATGCCGACAGGCGGCTTGACTGGCTGGATGGGTTCGTCACCGGTTGCGGTGGCAATACCGGCTCCAAGAGCGAGCGACAGGGCGGCAAACAGACCTACGAGATGCTTTTGTTTCATGGCTTAAATCTCCATGGTTTTGGGAAAATTAAAGAAGAATGCGAACAATCGAGGAAGAGGCAATCTCATCCCGCAGAGATTGTACCAAAAAATCCGATTTGTTATAGGCTTTTTGTTATGGGCTGTTAAATATAGAGATCAACATGTTTTGCCCAAATCCGCGCCATTCCTTACATGCGCCTCTGACAGCAAACGATCAAACCTCCAGCGGGTCGACTTCCAGATGCCAGCGCAACCGACCTCTCTGCGGCAGGGTTTCCAGAACTTCGCGCCAGCTTGCGAGAAAAGCCTGCAACTCGGCGCGGGAAGGAGATTCGATCAGCAACTGGGCGCGTTCCATATTCATCAGGCGGGAGAGGCGCATGGGCACTGCGTCAAAAATGGCAAGGCCGGGATAATCCCTGGCGTTAGCCCTTGCGACGGCATCCCGAAGGAATGCCAGCGCCGCCTCCATCCGGGGCGCTTCCGCGCGCAGCATGGCCTGATAAACATAGGGCGGAAATCCGGCCTGCCGACGTTCCTCCAGCAATACCTTGGCATATTCGGCATAGTCGTGCGCGGCAAGGGCGCGATACAAGGCATGATCCGGATATTCGCTCTGAATCAGGACTTCGCCAGGCAACTCCGCGCGTCCGGCGCGTCCGGAAACCTGCATGAGCTGCGCGAACAAACGCTCCGGCGCGCGCCAGTCGGCGGCAAACAGGGCGGAGTCCGCGCCCACTACTCCCACCAAAGTCAAGCGCGGAAAATCATGCCCCTTGGCGAGCATCTGCGTGCCGACCAGAATATCCACTTCTCCGGCATGAACACGCGCCAGAATAGCCTCCCATTGTTTGCGGCTTCTGGCGGAATCCCGATCGACACGAAATACGCGCGCAGCGGGAAATTGAGCGGCAAGCGCAGCCTCGACGCGCTGCGTGCCCCGTCCGAAAGGCTGAATATCCCGATTGCCGCAGGTAGGACAAGCCAGAGGAACCAGAACTTCCAACGCGCAATGATGGCAACGCAGCCGCTTGTCCTCCAGATGCACGACAAGGTTGGCGGCGCAGCGCGAACAATGGGAAATCCAGGCGCAGGCCGGACAAGCCAGCACCGGCGCGTAACCCCGCCGATTCAGGAAAATCAGGCTCTGCTCGCCCTTTTGCAGCCGTATCCGCAATGCTTCGACAAGGGACGGGCAAAGCCCTTCCTCCAGGCGAACCTTGCGGGTATCAAGCATCCTGACGACAGGCAGGCGCGCGCTGCTTACCGCGCGTTCCAGCAGGGTGACGAGCCGATAACGACCATGCCTGGCATGTGCCCAGGTCTCCAGACTGGGGGTTGCCGAACCGAGCACGATGGGGATTTTGCCGAGTCTGGCGCGATAAATCGCAAGATCACGGGCGGAATAGCGCATTCCCTCCTGTTGCTTGTAAGAAAGGTCATGCTCCTCATCTACGATAATCAGCCCCAGATCAGGCATGGGAGTAAAGACCGACAGGCGGGTTCCGACAACGATTCTGGCCTCCCCCAGAAAAGCGGCTCTCCAGGCTTTTTCCCGCGCCGCTTCCGTCAGACCGCTATGCAGCATCACAAGCGGTATGTCGGGAAAGCGCGTTTGAATGCGCGTCTCCAACTGCGGGGTCAGGTTGATTTCCGGCGCGAGCAGCAACACCTGCCGTCCTTCTGCCAGCATGTTTTCGATCAGGCAGAGATAAACCTCGGTTTTGCCGCTTCCGGTAACGCCATAAAGCAAAAATGTCTGGAACCCGCAAGCGTCAGCAATCAGACCGACTGCATGCGCCTGTTCGGATGTGAGCAGGGGCTTCACCGGCTGCTGCGTCGCAACCTCTCGTTTTTTGACTGTCCGGCGGATGCTGGCTCGGGGTTTTTTCAAGGCGGGCGGCAGCGCCTGATGGATCGCTTCGCCCAATGGCGCTTGGTAATACTTGGCCGCAAATTCGCAAAGGCGGAAAAATTCCGGCGGCAGCGGCGGCAGGTCGTCCTCTATCCGTATCGCTTCCTTCAATTGCTCCGGCGCGATTTTGCTTGTCGTCGCAAGCTCGACCAAAACGCCGATTTTTTCCCGCTTGCCGAACGGTAGAAGCAGGCGAACCCCGACAGTCAGAGCCGGATCATCCGCAACCCGATAATCAAAGAGGCGAAAGAGCGGCAAATCCAGCGCGACGCGAGCTATGGGCATGACTTGGCCTGGCGCAATGGAGGGGGCTTTGCGTCGCGCCAGAAGCAAGCCCAAGCCCCCCTTTTTAAGAGGGTGACCGCCCTGGCGGGCGGGGGTTTGTAGGTATTGTGTGATTTTTTGGTTACGGGAACAACTCTAACTGATTCTGCCAAAAGGATTTTTCCGGGTTCTCCCCAAAAGCTGTGGATAACTCTGTGAATACAGGCTTGGAAACGCCGGGAAAATCCTTGTCTTATTGGCGGCAGCAGTCTTTGCCGATTAAAGAGGCAAATTAAAAAATCCTTTAATATCAAGCACTTGAAAAACTTCTGCGGTGTCAAGGGTAAAGAGAAAATTTTTTTCCCTGCCTTTTCAAACAGTTGTGTATAAGCCCTATGCCCTGATTTCGCGCCCAAAAGACAAGGCAGAGCGGCGAAACTCCCGCCCTTTGTCGCAAAAAACGGCGGATTGCAAGGCATTGCGCCCGTTTGCGGCAGGCAATGCGGGGAATGGAAGTTAGCGAACTTTTCTCCAGTCATTTCTCGAAAATTTCTCCAAGTTATTGCGATTACAACGTTTTTTGGGCTTGTACCCAAAAACTGTGGATAAGTCTGTGGATTTGTGCTTGAAAAAGACGAGAAAGCCATGCTCCATATGAATTTTCCTGTCCTTGCCACAAAAATGACCGATCTGTGAAATCCTTTTAATTTCAAACGGTTATGTGTTTTTTGGGACTGTCAACAGACTTTCTCATCTTTAATGAAAATTTTTTTCTTGACTATTTGCAAGATGTGTATAAAGCCAAGCCAAGGAGTCGGAAAATGGGCTGCTTGTCTCCGTGTTTTACCGAGGATAGCCATGCACAGCTTCAATCAAGGCATGAACATGCTCAGGCGGAGTAAATTGGGAAATGCCGTGTCCCAGGTTGAATACCAGTCCGGTCATATCATCTCCTGCCGTTTGGTATGAAGCGAGGACTTTTTCCGCCTCAAGGGCAATGGTTTGTGGCGGCGCAAAAAGCACATTGGGGTCGAGATTACCTTGCAAGGCAACCTTGCCGCCCACGCGCCTGCGGGCATCGCCCAGACTAACTGTCCAATCAAGGCCGACCGCATCGCAGCCGCTCTCGGCAATGCTTTCCAGCCAGAGTCCGCCGCCCTTGGTAAACACGATAACGGGGATTTTTTCGCCATCCCGCTCCCGGCGCAATCCTGCGATGATTTGCCGCATGTATGCCAGGGAAAATTCCTGGTACGCCGCGTTTGACAACGAGCCGCCCCAAGTATCGAACAACATGACGGCCTGCGCGCCATTTTCGATCTGTGCGTTCAGGTAAGCCGTCACCGCCTGGCTGGTAACAGTCAGAATGCGATGCAGCAAGTCAGGCCGCGTATAGAGCATGGTCTTGATATGGCGGAAATCCTTTGAACTGCCGCCCTCGACCATATAGCAAGCCAGAGTGTATGGACTGCCGGAAAATCCGATCAGCGGCACGGAATTATCCAGAGCCTTGCGAATCACGCGGGTCGCGTCCAGAACGTAAGCGAGGCTGTCGTAAGGATCGGGCGCAAAGAGTTCATTGATTGCTTGCTCTTCGCGCAAGGGGCGCTGAAAGCGCGGGCCTTCGCCGGTTTCAAAATACAGTCCCAGTCCCATCGCGTCCGGCACGGTCAGAATGTCGGAGAACAGGATAGCGGCATCCAGATCGTAACGCGCCAGAGGTTGCAGGGTTACTTCGCAAGCGAGATCTGCGGATTGGCACAGGGTCATAAAACCGCCGGCGCGTTTTCTGGTTTCGCAATATTCGGGCAAATAGCGGCCTGCCTGACGCATCAGCCAGAGAGGAATGCGCGTTACCGGCTGTTTGGAGAGCGCGCGGAGAAAATTGTCGTTACGGAGCATAAATCAACTCGTGAAGAAAAACTCATATTATCCCACGTCTTGGGGCAGCAGAGACTGTCTACGGTCGAGTCGCAAGCGACAGGCAATATGGCATTTCCTGTGCATAAAAAAACCGGTCAGGCAATGTGCAGGAGACGAGATAGTATGGGCTGAAATGCCACAAACGCATCCTCTTTGGAGACATTGGAAAAAAATTGCAGAGGCTGGGAAAAACATCTTTTTACAGGCTTCCCGAAGCGGCAATGCGGAATTTAACTACATTCCCGCCCTTGACGAATCCTCTGCCTGGATCAACGCGCTGGCTGATTTGATGAATTAACATGGGCTTTCGCGCAGCGGCCTGTCGGTGTAATGACGAGGGAGACCAGCGTTGAATAGGCCGGGTTATGGTATGATACGGCTGAGCTACGCCCATTTCGCCCCCATGTTTGATGCTGCTATTTTTTGAACACTCGTAAACAAGGAGATGCTCCAATGAAAAAATACCTGATTGCTATATTGATGGTTCTGTTGGCAGGATGTGCCAGTATTGGTACGCAGTTCAAGGCGTTTGAAGAAGCAACCGACGGTGATCGCGCTAGAGTGCGCGTCATAGGCAATGCTTTGGTCAAGGCTGTTCCGAACAAGAGTTGCGCTGACTGGTCGGCTCCGGGAGCTGGTACCGTGCTGGGCGGAATTGTGGGAAGCAGCGGTTTCAGCGGTCGTTCGCTGGGAATGCCGCCAAGCCATAATATGCCAAAGGTGGATAAGACTGAATTCTCAAGCTGGTTTTATGTAGCGGTTGGAGAAACGGTTGAACATGTCAGCCTGTCACTTCATGCGACGAAAGTAAATTTGGCTGAATTCTATGTCGAAGCCGGAAAACCTGTTACCTTGACGCTGATGACAACTCCGGAAAGCAACCGTCAATGCAACTTGTCGTTGACCTTTGTTCCTGACAAGGACAAAGACTACGAGGCCACAATGCTGGTGGATTATGGCAGCATGTTCAGTTCGGCACGATGTGTTGCCCATGTGATTGATCTCGGCGATCCCGGGAATGTCATAATCGTCAAACCGACAACGGGAAGGTGTTAACCTTGAAGGGCGCTGGCTAACGTCGCAAGGCGTAGTGTCCTGCAAACTTCATCAAAGGAAGCCAAAATGGAATTTCTGCGTAATTCGATAATTATCCTGCTGGTCGGAATGCTGCAAGGATGCCTGATACCTAATCGCAACATAACCTAACAGGCAAGAATTGATGAAGTACCCATGTACGGGGGCATAGATCGTTCGCAGTATCCAGCATTGGAAAAAGCGGATGAAGACCTTATCGCCGGCACTTCAGCAACTTTTGGTTCCAGAGAAAACGCTTCGAAAATGTTTGTTGAGAGAGGATACAAGTTGTATAACGAGGGGAAAGTTGGGATGGCAACAAGAAGATTCAATCAAGCCTGGTTGCTGGATCCAAATAATCCGATGGTTTACACCGGCTTTGCGGCAGTGCTGCAGGCTCAACGTAAGCATTGCGAGGCCATGAGTCATATGGAAAAATCGCTCTTGATAGATCCCCGAGTTCGCCAGGGCATTTATCCCGATACAGCGCAAATCATCACAGTATGCGCCTTCAACAATAAGGCTCTCTCTCAAAAGGAAAAAGAAGAACATTTTATCCGCTCTGAAAACCTCTTTAAAGCCGCTGAAGCACATGAATTAAGTGAGTCCCCCCAACCTGAAGGTTGGGGCTTCCTCGCCACAGATGAGGGGAGCCTTCGGCTCCACAAAACAAGTGTCTCGCTCACCCCGCCATAAATGGCGAGGCTTGCGCGAGACACGTGGTCAATTCGACAAGTCTTATTTATATGGTTCATGGGCGTCCGCCTATTATTGGCAGGGAAAATATAAAGAAGCATGGGAAATGGTGAAAAAACAAAGACTTACTGACAGCGAGAGTAAACTTCCCGAAAAATTCCTCAATATGCTTCGGCAAAAAATGCCGGAACCAACCGATTGAACACACGTGTCATTAAGAGATATGGCAGTCTGGATACTTGCCGTCGGAGCTTATTTCGTGGATAATCATCACTTCCCAATGCCGGGGTGGCGGAATCGGTAGACGCAGCGGACTCAAAATCCGCCGCCGCAAGGTGTGAGGGTTCGAGTCCCTCCCCCGGCAGGCTATGAACATACCCCCTTGTGTCTACCTCTTTGTGCCTGCTTACCCTCTCGTCAACTGCCTTCTCAGTCGGCTGCCTGTTCAATCACCAACTGCAAGGACTCGATTCCCTGATAGCGGTTGACATCCAGACGATAGGCAAGATGGGCGGGGTTGGGAAGGGGGGCGGCATGATTGAACCAAATGGCATCAAACTTCCTGCCGCCCCGCGCCAGACGCAATTTCAAATGCTTGTCTTTCAAAAGCCGTTCCTGCTCGACAACGAATTCATCCAAAAAAAGCGGCGGCGGAAAACCTTGTCCCCAGATTTGCCCGGAAATCTGACGCGCGCAATCCAGCGTGCACCAGGCGGTCTCCAGCGAGCCGTCGGTGACAATCCGGTTGGAAAGATCTTCCGGCGCAAGCAACTCAGCGGCAATGGCGACAAAATGGTCGCGAAAGCAGGAGAAATCTTCTTCCCGCACCGTCACCCCCGCTGCGGTAGCGTGTCCGCCAAAACGAATAAGCAGGCCGGGAGCGCGTTTGGACATCAAATCAAGCGCGTCGCGCAAATGCAGTCCGGAAATGGAGCGCCCCGACCCCTTTATCTCGCCATTTTCGCCCCTAGCAAAAGCAAAGACCGGACGATGAATCCGATCCCGCAGGCGGGAAGCGAGAATGCCTACCACGCCCTGATGCCATTGGGAATCAAACAGGGCAATGCCGGGCAAGGAAGCATTGGCGTCAATGGCTTCCAGCAGGGCAAACGCCTGTTCCTGCATATCGGCTTCAATCTCCCGCCGCTCGCGGTTCAAGGCATCCAGCTTTTGCGCCAGGGAAAGGGCGCGTCCGGGATCATCGGCAAGCAAACATTCAATGCCGATGGACATGTCGGACAGCCGTCCGGCGGCATTCAGGCGCGGCCCCAGCACAAAGCCCAAATCGAATATGGAAAGCTCCGAGGCGTTGCGCCCGGCGGCGGCAAGAAGGGCGGCAAGGCCGGGGCAGAGCTTGCCGTCGCGCATCCGGTTAATGCCGTGGCTTACCAGAATACGGTTGTTATGGTCGAGCGAGGCGACATCAGCCACAGTGCCAAGCGCCACAAGACCCAGCAGGGAGGCAAGGTTTGGCTCCTCGCCCGCGTTAAACCAGCCGCGCGCGCGTAGTTCGGCGCGAAGCGCGACTAGCGCGTAAAACATTACCCCGACTCCGGCAAGGTGCTTGGAAGGAAAAGCGCAGTCCGGCTGATTGGGGTTTACAATGCAGTCGGCATTGGGCAGAATTTCTCCGGGCAAGTGATGGTCGGTAATCAGGGTGGCAATGCCAAGTTCCCGCGCGCGTTCAACCCCTTCCAGACTGGCAATGCCGTTATCCACGGTCACGATCAGGTCTGGCTCCTGTTTTGCGGCAAGGTCGACAATCATCGGGGATAAACCGTAGCCCAGAACGAAACGATCCGGAACAAGGTAATCCACCCGCGCCCCGCAATCATGACGGGCGCGAATCATCGCCTGCATGACCCGCATGCCAAGAGCGCAAGCGGTAGCGCCATCGCAATCGTAATCCGCGACAATCATGATTTTCCCGTTCGCTTCCATGACATCGGCGAGCATGATCGCGGCGGAATCGGCATTGGAGAGCGTGTCAGGCGGGATGAGTTGATCCATCCGATAGTCCAATTCAGCGGCTGCCTTTACCCCGCGCGCGGCATAAAGGCGGGCAAGCAATGGATGAACGCCTTCCTGCTCCAGTTTTTTTTGCGCGGATAATGAAACCGGGCGAACGGTAAATTGGGGCATGGATCAGTAGTTCTCGGAAGAAGGTGTTTCATGCAGCGAGGCGAACAAATCCTTCAACGCCAGCTTGGTGTTTTCTTCCAGACCTTCCCGAATCTCCTGAATGAGCGCGGGCATGGCGTTGTGCAGCGCGGCTTCAACAAGCGTCGGAATCTCTGCGGCAAAGCGATTCTGCAAGGATTCCACAAGTCTATCCCTGACCTCGGACAGGATGAGGGTAGCCAGGTCGTCGTCAGCCTGAGTAACTTCGTAGAAAGTGCAGTAGGCGGAAGATTGAGCCTGATCGTCAGCCTGAACTATTTGCTCCGGTTCGGGCGTCTCTTCAACCGCGTCAATGCCGGTTTCTTCCTTCTCCTCAGCCTTGATAGCCTGCTCCGGCTCATGGACGACTTCAATAGCATTGATGCCGTCCTCGTACTCATAACCGATGAATGTGCGAACCAGGCTCTCCGGCACGCCAGCCGCCGACGAAGGTATGACAACCTCGGTCAATACCGGCAAGTTATCCGGCAAATCAGGCTTTACGGGCGCGTTCATGGGTTATTCCTTTCCTTTACCCAATCAATATATTTGACGGAAAACCCCGCCGCCTTGTAGCTTCGCACCCGCTCGCGGGCGCGTTCCCGTTCGGCGTGCTCAAGGCCGACAACCTCAATCAGGCTGGAGAATCGCGCGAATGCCCGGATAACCTCATCCGGCGTTTCTTCGGCCAAGTTGAACAATGGCGTGGAGTCAGGCAGATTCAGGAGCGATGCCGCCTGTCCAGCAAAGAGGACGGGAGTCTCCGTCGCCAGCGGCGAGTCGGCGGAACAATGCGGCAAAAAGCCGGTCGACGGCTGAGTCCATAGGATACGATCCATATATTCCGCCCGCTTCTGGTCTGGGATGAAAACGACCATCATTTTGCCTGCCGCAAAGGCATCCATCAGCAGGGAACAGGAAGCCTCCACCCGTTCCGGCGCGTTGTGATAGAAAACGACCTCTGTCATGTTGTCTGCGCCCGTTAGCTATGGTGACTCAGGTAAATAATCGCGCCTTTGGCTCCGCCGCAAGCGGCAACGAACCGGCAAACCCCCGCCCGCCAAAGCGGGCGACCCCTTTGGAAAAGGGGGGTATCAAGTCTGCATTGCAGCAATGTGTTTATATTACTTTCCGCAAATAACGAGACGGCCGGGGGGTGCGCTGTGCTCCCCTCTCCCGCTCGCGGGAGAGGGGTCGGGGGAGAGGGTAAGGGAGTTGAAGATTCAGGGAGCGTAAATTTCAACCTGAACGTTACCCTCTCCCGGCCTACGGCCACCCTCTCCCGCAAGCGGGAGAGGGGATGCGTTTGCAAAATTTCAGGCATCATCTCCTGGATTTTCATGCTCATACTTGTCTCTTTACCCAAAGGAATGACTATAACTGATTGTTTTGATTGGTATTTTCAGTAGCAACACAAAATTGCCATTGCCTTTTTTACAGTGTGTACCCCAAAGGGGCGGGGGGTTGCAGGGCAGGCAGAAAATGGAACGTCCTTCGCCTCTCTCCCATTTATGGGAGAAGGATCGGGGGAGAGGGTTGAGCCTTGAAAATTCAGAAATCATAAATTTAAATCCAGAGCTTTACCCTCTCCCTGCCGTCTTGCCATCGGCAAGGTTGAGAAGATACTGGCAGAGCATGGCGACCGGCCTGCCCGTCGCGCCTTTCTCCTTTCCGGTTTTCCAGGCAGTACCCGCAATATCCAGATGCGCCCAGGGCGTTTTTTTATCAACGAAACGGGACAGAAAACAAGCGCCGGTGATCGCGCCGCCTTCCCGTCCGCCGCTGTTGCTCATGTCGGCAAACTGGCTATCCAGCGCCTCCTGATAATCGTTCCAGAGCGGCAGCCGCCATGCCCTGTCATCAATCATTTCACCTGCCTTGAGGAGCGCGGCGGACAGTGCGTCGTCATTGGCGAAAAGACCGTGCGCGACTCGCCCCAGGGCTATGGCGCAAGCTCCGGTCAAGGTTGCCACATCAATGATTGCGATCGGATCAAAACGCTTGGCGTAGGTGAGCGCGTCGCAAAGAATCAGGCGGCCTTCCGCGTCCGTATTCAGGATTTCCACGGTCTGCCCGGAAAGCGTGGCAATCACATCGCCGGGACGGGTCGCGTCTCCGCCCGGCATGTTCTCGCAGGCGGGAATCAAGGCGACCAGATGAAGCGGCAGCCGCAGCCGTGCGACTGCTTCCATGACGCCTATCACCGAAGCCGCGCCGCACATGTCGAACTTCATTTCGTCCATGTTCGCCGGAGGCTTCAAGGAAATGCCGCCGGAATCAAAGGTAATTCCCTTGCCGATTAGCGCCAGCGGCTTTGCGGCTGATTTTTTCCCGCTGCGGGGCTTATATTCCAGCACGATAAAACGGGGAGGCTGGCGGGAACCTTGCGCGACAGCCAGAAGAGCGTTCATGCCCGCCGCGCGAATGGCCTTTTCATCCAGAATCTCGCAGTGGAGCTTGTGGCGTTTTGCCAGCTTTTCCGCCGCGTCGGCAAGGTAGCCTGGCGTACATTGATTGGCGGGCATGTCGCCCAAAGTACGCGCCGCCTTCATTCCGGCGGCGATGGCTTCGCCTTCCCTGAGCGCCTTTTCTTCCGCGCCCGCATCGCGTTTTGCCCCGGCAACGCGCCAGAAGGCGAGTTTTTTCAGGACATCGTTTTTCTCCTTTTGTTCCGTCCAGTTTTTTCTGGTCAGTTCGTCCGCAGCCGCCAGAGTTGCCAGACGGATTTTGTCTGGCGCGTCAGAATCGGCATCCAGCGCGATCAAGGCTTCTTCAACCCTGGTTGCGGCAATGGCTTTTACGGCGGCGCGGATCGCCCTGGTAAAGCCGGTAGTCGCCTCGCTCTCCTTGCCCAGTCCGAAGAGCAGGACGCGCTCGCACTTCATGCCCGGCAGGTTATAAAGGAACTGGCAGCTTCCGGTTTTGCCGGAAAAGTCGCCTTTGTCCAGAATGGCCTGGATTGCGCCATTTACAGCCTGGTCAAGCGCCTTGCCCGCGCTTGTAAGGCGCGGTTTAACTCCGGCAAACACGCCGATTGCCATACAATCAGCGGCGAGGTTTTCCGGCGCGCCGCTTTTTATGCTAAATTCCACAGAATTCCTCCGATTTTGAATCCGGTGATTATCCCTGCAACCTTTCGCTAAAGTCAAAGCGTTCTACCTTCAGCCGTTTTCCATGATTTTTGAACATGCCGCCCGCCGTGAATTTGCCCACGCCGCCAGTGGGATTTTCGTCGCGTTGTTCGCTATCCTCATTTCCACCCAGCTTATTCGCCTTCTGAATGAAGCGGCAGGCGGGCGTCTTGCGGCGGAGGCGGTTGCCGCGCTCCTGGGCTTTGCCGCCCTGCGTTATCTCCCTACCGTGCTGTCGCTAACCCTTTTCATGGCGGTTCTTTTGCCGCTTTCCCGCGCCTATCGGGATTCTGAAATGGTGGTCTGGTTTTCTTCCGGCATCGCGCTCACCGACTGGTTTCGTCCGGTATTCCGGTTTGCCCTGCCCGTTGTGCTGGGAATCGCCGCGCTTTCCATGTTCCTTTCTCCCTGGGCGGTTTTGCAAAGCGCCAATTACCGAAGCCAGATCGAAACAAAAAGCGATAGCGTCCCCATATCTCCCGGAGCTTTCAGGGAAGTGACCGCAGGCAAGCAAATCTCCCGGGTGATTTTTGTGGAAAAACTGGACGAAAACACGGCTGCTTTCAGCAACATCTTTGCGAGCGTCATTCAGGATGGTCGCCTGGGCGTGGTTGTCGCCAGCAGAGGCCAGCAGGAAACAATGGAGAATGGCGATAGTTTCCTGATGCTGGATGAGGGACACCGTTATGAAGTCGAGCCGGGCACGCCGGCGTTTCGCATCATGGAATTCGAGCGTTACGGCTTGCGGATTGATGAAGGACGACCGCCGGAACATGAAGATACGCCCAGAAGCCGGTTGATCTGGCGGCTTTCCCTGAATCATCCGACTGAGGCTGGCGAATTGCTCTGGCGTTTCGGACAGCCTTTGGCCGCGCTCCTCCTTGCCTTTCTTGCCGTGCCGCTCTCCTTTGTAAACCCTCGCGCCGGACATTCGCTCAACATGATTTTTGCCATCGTTATCTTTACCCTGTACAACAATTTGATTTCAGTAAGCCAGGCCTGGGTTACGCGGGAAATCTCAGCCTTCGCCCCCATGTTCGTTTTGCCGCATCTTTTGATGTTCATTATTCTGACGATTCTGCTTTACCGGCGGCTTGCGGTTTTTCTGCCGGGGCGCGTCCTGTTATCAGGTATTTTTCGGGTATTTGGCAGGGCGCGCGCATGAAAATTTACGAGCGTCATATCTTCCGCGAGGTATTCAAGGCGATTCTGCTGGTGCTGATTGCGCTGATTGCGCTTTACGCGTTCTTTGACAGCATCGAGAGCATGAAAGATGTGGGACGCGGCCAGTTCGGCGCGAGCCATGCCTTTGCCTATGTCGGGCTGCGTCTGCCGGGGCGCGTGTATGAGCTTTTGCCCATTGCCGTTTTGATCGGCGCTCTTTATGCGCTGTCTTCGCTGGCGCGGCATTCCGAGATAACGGTGCTGCGCGCTTCCGGCCTTAGCACCGGCAAACTGCTTTTTCTGCTCTTCAAGGTTGCCGTAGTATTTGCCGTCGGCGCTCTGCTGCTGGGGGAAATTCTGGTTCCGGCGTCCGAACGACTGGCGCAGCAAATGCGAACCCGCGCCATTCACAACATCATCGCGCAGGAATTTGCCTCTGGCTTGTGGGTCAGGGACGGGCGATCCTTCGTCAACATCCGCTCGGTCAGTCTGGATACCGAATTGTCCGGCATCCGCATTTATCAGTTTGATGATATGAATTACCTGAAGCACGTAACGGAAGCCCAACATGGCAGTTATGTCGACGCGGGAAAATGGCGGCTTTCCGATATTTCCCGCACTGTGCTGGAGGTGGGACGGGACGGAAATCAGCCTTACGCCCGTGTTGAGCAGGAGCAGGAATTTTTGTGGGATTCGGCGCTGACCCCGGACATCGTAGCCCTGATCATGGTTCCGCCGGAACGCATGTCGTTGATAAGTCTCGTGACCTATCTGCGTCATCTTTCCGGCAACCGGCAGAAGACCGAGAGATATGAAATCGCGCTCTGGAAGAAGTTTTTTTATCCTGCTTCCGCCCTTGTCATGATCGCGCTGGCAATGCCTTTCGGGTATGGACACAGCCGGATGAGCGGGGTCAGCCTGCAAATTTTCAGCGGGGTCATGATAGGCGTTCTCTTTCACATGCTGAACGGTCTGTTCTCCAGCCTTGGCATTCTTCGCGCCTGGCCTCCGCTCCTCTCCGCCGCCCTGCCTTCAATCCTCTTTCTTTCCGTTGCGTTAAGTATGCTGTGGTACGCGGAGAGGCGTTAGCGCGGCTCAGTTCAAGTAAGCACATTTTACATCCCCTCTCCCCCAGACCCTCTCCCGGCTTGAAGCTACCGCACACACCTTTCTCCCCTCTCCCACTTGTGGGAGAGGGGTAGGGGGAGAGGGGAAAAACAATCGCCGCATGTTGAGGTTTGCGCCGCGCCTTATAAATATGCTGTTACGTTGGGGTTCGCGTTGCTCACCCCAACCTACAAAACTAATGGGATAGCGAGTAGGGGCGAACCTGTGTGTTCGCCCGCATTTGGGCAGACACGCAGGTCTGCCCCTACGGACTGTTCCAAAAATTGCGGAAATGACCATATGCCCTCTCGTATTTCAGCCAGGTAGGTTGGTGTGAGCCTTGCAAACCTCAACATTGAAGCGGCTCCGGTAGGTTGGGGTGAGCGTAGCGAACCCCAACGAATAGCGGCTGTTGAGATGCACAATGTTGGGATTCAACTATGCCTCATCCCAACCTACGCCCCCTTGATTCCTGCTCTTCATCCCGGTCTACGAGATGCGCCTTACCCTAGCCTGTGAGGCTGGCATTTTTTCGTTTACAAGTAAAAACCCAGGCCGCAATACTGCGCGAACAACTGACGCGCGCCCTGCGTAAAAGCCACAACCAAGCCGTAACCGTGCGCGAATCGTTCCGGCAACAGGGCAACGAAGTATGCTTTACCCTGTTCTGCAAAATCGCAAACAACCCAAACTGGCAAACCCTGGTCGAAGTAAAACGCCCCCGGCTCAAAACAGCGCGTCACGCCGCCTACGCCGTCGCCCTTGCCGACGCAATGGCAATGAACATAAAGCGCAATCCTAGCCATTCATGGCGAGGTGAGCGAGACAGTTGTTTAGTAGCTTTGTGGCGCATGGAAAGAGGTTAGCCGTTTGCGCCATGCTGCGTCCGGTTCAGTATAAATGGAAAATCGTGCTCCCTGCCCAGAACCAGCCGTCCGAATTCGTCCAGAAAGCTCATGTTCATCGGCGCCTCGGCAGGCAAGAGCCAGGTCAAACGCCCAAATCGCTCCAGATTATGCGTTTCGCAACGCATCCTGCCGTCCTCAGGATTGCCGCGCCAGCGCACCTGTGTCCTGATTTCCGGCTGAATCCTGAATCGCGCCCTTTGCATGACTCCGCGAGCGTTATGGATTTTCTCGACTTCAAGCGACAAGCCGTGATCAAAGAGCCGCTGGTACATCGAATCAACAAAGCAGCTTTCCCGCTCCAGACAAAAGGGCGAGCCTTTGCTTGCCAGACGGTATGTCAGGGTCACGCTTTCCAGCCCGGCAGTAGCGTCGTACAGGCTTGTGCTTTGGTAGTCCACCCGCCCTTTTTGCCATACGAGGTCTTTGAACTCATGTTCGTAAAGCTGATAGACGCGGGGAATGGCTGGTTGCAGAATGTTGAGCTGTCGGGTCAGTTCGTCCAGAAAGGCAAAAATACGACGAAAGGAAGCGTCCAGTCGCGCTCTCATTCGCAGGTTTTCCCGCTGGCGTAGTTCATGCTCGTTCAAGGTATTTCGGGACTCTGCATGTAGCTCGTCCAGAATACTGCCGGGAAAAAGAGAGTCTCTGGATTCCGGGGACAACTGACGGGAAAGAGCCTGCCCCGTCGTGACAAAGCGCGGTCTTACCTGATCGCTCAAATCAGGGTAAGCAATACTGTCGTCCCATTTTTTGACCGCCTTGGCCTGCGCCTTCACGTCATGCTCATGCTCCGCCTTCAAAAGCAGATCAAGATCGAAGACTTCTTCCAGCAGAGGTTGATCGTCAGATGGTTTTTGCTTCGGCGACAGGGATGATTTTTTGGATGGTTTTTTCATTGGCTTCAAGCAGGGCTGGTTACGCAGTCTACATAATAATCCCCATTTTCGCCCTTGATAAGACCATGCACATCGGTTTCAAAGCCGGGGTAGGCGCAATTGAAATCGCGCACGAATTCGAGATAGCGGACGATGGTGCGATTGAAACGCTCTCCCGGAATCAAAAGCGGAATGCCGGGTGGATAAGGAGTAAGCAACACGGCGGTTATGCGGCCTTCCAGATCGCTTATCGGCAAACGCTCTATTTCCCGATGCGACAGTTTGGCAAAAGCATCCGCCGGACGCATGGCAGGCTCCATGTTTGAAACGTACATTTCCGTAGTCAGCCTTGCTACGTCGTTGTCCTTGTAGACCCTGTGAATCTGCTCGCACAGGTCTTTCAACCCTACCCGCTCATAGCGCGGACACTTGGCTATGAATTCCGGCAACACCTTCCAGAGAGGATGGTTGCGGTCGTAGTCGTCCTTGAATTGCTGCAAGGCGGTCACGAGAGTATTCCAGCGCCCTTTGGTGATCCCGATGGTAAACATGATGAAGAAGGAATAAAGACCGCATTTCTCCACAATAACGCCATGTTCGGCAAGGTATTTGGTGACAATGGCTGCCGGAATGCCGCGCTCGGAAAATTCGCCGGATACGTCAAGGCCGGGGGTGATGATGGTGGCCTTGATAGGGTCGAGCATGTTGAAGCCTTCGGCCAGATTGCCAAAGCCATGCCAGCGATCCCCCGGCTTCAGCATCCAGGCTTCCCGCTCCTCAATGTCGGACTGATCGTCCGGCCCCCAGACCTTGAACCACCATTGCCTGTCCTGATTTTTCGCCAGTTCCTTTTCCAGCTTACGCATGGCGCGGCGAAAATTGAGCGCCTCGGTAATGGATTCCTCCACCAGCACCGTGCCGCCCGGCTCTTCCATCATTGCCGCTGCTACGTCGCAGGAAGCGATTATCGAGTATTGCGGCGAAGTCGAGGTGTGCATGAGATAGGCTTCGTTGAACACACTGCGGTCAAGCCGGAGCGCCTCGGCATCCTGCACCAGAATTTGCGATGCCTGCGACAATCCCGCCAGGAGCTTGTGGGTAGACTGGGTCGAGAAAATCATGGATTCCTTGCAACGGGGACGATCCGCGCCGATGGCGTGATAGTCGCCGTAAAAATCATGGAATGCAGCATGGGGCAGCCAGGCTTCGTCAAAATGCAGGTTTTCCACCTTGCCGTCCAGTTCCTCCTTGATCGCTTCCACGTTGTACAGGATTCCGTCATAGGTGGATTGGGTGATAGTCAGCACGCGCGGCTTGCCCTTCGCCTCGCGGGCAAAAGGATGCGCCGCGATTTTCCGCATGATGTTATCCCAACGAAATTCCTCTTTCGGGATGGGGCCGATAATTCCGTAGTGATTTCTGGTCGGCTTCAAAAACACCGGAATCGCGCCGGTCATGATAATCGAATGAAGTACTGATTTGTGGCAATTCCGGTCTACGATCACGATGTCGCCGGGCGCGACCACGGAATGCCAGACAATCTTGTTGGAAGCGGAAGTGCCGTTGGTGACGAAATAAAGATGATCGCAGTTGAAAATACGCGCCGCGTTGTGCTCGGAAGCCGCGACCGGGCCGGTATGATCCAGGAGTTGCCCCAGTTCTTCCACGGCGTTGCACACATCGGCGCGCAGCATGTTTTCCCCGAAAAACTGGTGGAACATCTGCCCGACCGGACTTTTCAAAAAGGCGACCCCGCCGGAATGACCGGGGCAATGCCAGGAATAGGAGCCGTCCGCCGCATAGTTGGTGAGCGCCCGAAAAAACGGGGGCGGCAGCGCGTCCAGATAAGCGCGCGCTTCCCTTGTCACGTAACGGGCGATAAATTCCGGCGTGTCTTCGTACATGTGGATGAAACCGTGCAACTCGCGCAGCACGTCATACGGAATATGACTGGAAGTGCGGGTCTCCCCATGCAGGAAAATAGGGATGTCCGCATTTCTCATGCGAACTTCCTCCACGAACGAGCGCAGTTCGGCGATGCTTTCCTCCGGTTCCTGCACAAGCTCCTCGTCATCAATGGAAAGGATGAACGCGGAAGCGCGGCTCTGCTGCTGGGCGAACGAGGTCATGTCGCCGTAGCTGGTCACGCCGAGCACTTCCATGCCTTCTTTCTCAATCGCCTCGGCCAGAACCCTGATCCCCAAGCCGGACGTGTTTTCGGAACGGAAGTCCTCATCAATGATAATGACAGGAAAATGAAAGCGCATGGCCTGACCCTCAAAAGACGCTCGCAAAAAACGGGCATTTTAGCGGGAATAAGAATTAATTGCATGAATCTGAATCCCCTTTCCTTTACCATTAGCGGATTTTTAGCGGGTTTTGCCAGCTTTGTTCACCATTCACGATTTTGATTTTGCCTTGCCGGAGGAGCTGATTGCCCAACATCCGGCGATGGAGCGTTCCGGCAGCCGGTTGTTGCGGGTGTCCGGGAACCTCCTATCGGATCGTCTATTTCTGGAATTGCCGACCCTGATCGCGCCGGAAGACGTGCTGGTGATGAACGATACCAAAGTCATCAAGGCGCGATTTTGGGGACGGAAAGAGACCGGCGGACAGGTGGAGGTTTTACTTGAACGCATCATCAATGCGCGGCGCGCTCTGGCGCAGATTCGCGCCAGCAGGACACCGAAGCCGGATTCAAGGCTCTTGTTGGCGGAAGGGGCGTTTTCCGTTCGAGTGACGGGGCGGGAAGGGGATTTTTTCGTACTGGAACTGGAAGGGGGGGATGATTTTTGGGCGATGGCGGAAGCCCACGGCAGTCTGCCTTTGCCGCCTTACATCGCGCATACGCCCGAAGCGGATGACTATCTTCGTTATCAGACGGTCTATGCCCGCCATCCCGGCGCGGTTGCCGCGCCGACTGCCGGACTGCATTTCGATAATGATTTGCTGGCGCGTCTCGAAGCGGCGGGCATCCAAACGGCGCGGCTTACCCTGCATGTCGGCGCGGGGACTTTTCAGCCTGTGCGGGTAGAGAACATTGCCGAACATAAAATGCACCGCGAACGCTACACTCTGCCGCTTGCAACATGCGAGGCGATCCGTAGGGCGCGGGAAAACGGAGGAAAGGTTATCGCGGTCGGCACTACGACCCTGCGCGCTCTGGAATCGGCGGCGTTGGACGCTACGCTGGACGGTGATTTTGGGGTAAACGCAGGTGAAGGCGAGACCGGGATTTTTATTACTCCGGGATTCAGGTTTCGTATTGTCGACCGACTGATAACCAATTTTCACCTGCCGCGCTCAACTCTTCTGATGCTGGTTTCCGCCTTCGCCGGAATGGATAACGTTCGCGCCGCCTATGCCCATGCAATCAGGGAGAAGTATCGCTTTTTCAGCTACGGGGACGCGATGCTGCTGGACAGGGAAGATGCGGGTCTTGCAAGCAGCAATTTTTAAGGCGGTTTATTTGGCAGGTTGGCAGACTGGTTTTAGCCCCCTTTCATAAAGGGTGTGCCGCGTAGCTGCGGGGGTTTGCAAGCCGCAAGCGGGAGAGTGGGTGTTGTAGGGGTGAACCCGCGTGTTCGCCCGATGTCGGGGCGTGTCCGCGCTATGGGCAGACACATGGGTCTGCCCCTACGGCGGTAACATGGCATTGGGCGGTAACGCGGCATTGGGCGGCGACGCGGCGTTGGTGTCAGCCCCCTTTTGGCTTTGCCGCAAGCCAAAAGGTGTCGCCGCGCATTGCTGTTGTTTGCCGGTAAAACGTCAGAGTCAGAACTCGAACTTAAGTTGCAATGAGCCGGTCACGCCCTGGCGTCTTCCCGTATAGCCTTGCACGCCCAAATCAATGGACAGGGGCGTGCTTCTGGAAGGCGCGAATGAAAGACCGAGTTCGCCCACGCCCGTGCCGCCCTTCAAGGAAGGCGCGGCAATGGATTCGCCATTGGCCGTGGCCTTGACCTTGCCGCCGAACTCGTAGTCATAGTACGCGCCCACATAGGGAGAGACATAATCGCTC
>Ga0099364_10003439_pt1 | contig 24571 bp, 23 predicted proteins | sample TergutTh196P3_FD_73070 | JGI IMG/M metagenome (GOLD analysis project Ga0099364, IMG submission 73070) | Microcerotermes parvus P3 segment gut microbial communities from Pointe-Noire, Republic of the Congo - Th196 P3 | ecosystem: Host-associated > Arthropoda: Insects > Digestive system > Gut ...
AAGCAGTATTTACCATAAACAAACGCGATGGTTCTTGTGTCCCCTATGGCATAGCCGATACCGAAACATTTAATAAAACGGTCATTACCGAAGCGCTTGAACTGACAAAAGGACTTCCGTACAGGCGGCTTGGCGTGATAACTAAAGTGTACGACGATATTCACAGCGACGAAACACCCATCGAGCTTGAAACCGAAGACGAAAAAGTGGAAATCGACGTCGTCGCCTCTACTGAGTATAAGGAGTTTATTGCGCAATATACGGATAAAAACGGGAGATTCTCATATCAACTGATGAATAAGGAGCTTATGCAGTTCGCCGCCAGAAGCAGCGTTGTGAAAAAGATGCTTGCTGAAAAAAACAGCGCTGATAAAATCGTCAAGTATATCGTCAAATCAAAAGCTGCGGACCTGTCGCACAACAAGGGTATGGACGACGGTATGCTGACGGCATTCATCGACACTTTTGACAGCATGAATACAAGATCGGCATTTAAAGAGCTGAAAGCATACCTGCGCAGCAAAATGAGCAGGCCTAAGAACAAGGGGCAAGCATAAATGGTAATGGATCTCAACTTTTCAGACGTCATGCAAATCAAAGACCTGATAGAACGATGGGTAGTCTATAGGGATGCTATGCTATGGGACAAGTTCAGAACAATATGGCACCCTGACGGCGTTATGACAGCCACATGGACGGAAGGCCCGTTTGAAGATTTTATAAAAATAACCGAGGAAGGCGTTAAGAACGGCTTGAACATCCTGCATATCCTCGGCGGGAGCGCGGTTGACGTCAAAGGCAACCGTGCGGTATCTATGACGAAATTCATGATTCTCCAGCGCTCAATGGTTGATGGTGTACTGTGCGACGTCACATGCTACGCCAGGCACTATGACCTGTGGGAAAAACGCGAAGGCAAATGGGGGCTTGTATGCCGAGAAACGATTGCCGACAAGGATCGTATAGATCCCGTGAACAATAATGAACACGTCGTTCTTGATAAATCAATACTCGATAGCTTCCCTGCCGAATACCGGCATTTGGCATATTTGCAAACAAAAGCCGGCTATAACGTCAACAAAGACTGCCCGAGGCTTAGTGGCGGCAAAGCACTCGAAGCACTCTATAAAAAAGGCGAAGACTGGCTGCATTAGTTCAGTATCACTTCATCAGCAGCTCCACAGCGTGGTTCAACTCCTCCAGAGCTTTCATGTTGCCGGTTTCCACTGCATCCACGATGCAGTGTTCAAGATGGTCTTTCAAAATAACCTCACATGTTTTGCTTATCGCCGAGCGCACAGCGGCAAGCTGAGTCAGCACCTCCGCGCAATCGCGCCCGTCTGCCACCATACCGCGCACAGCGCTAAGATGCCCGATAGCGCGAGAAAGACGATTAAGCACCGCTTTTGTATGCGCATGGTTGTGGCTATGAGTATGCGGCTCACCGCCATGTCCATGCGAATGCGCCACGCCATTATGCATATGCTCATGCTCACTCATTGTATATTATTACCTCCAGCATTTTTCGTCCACTCGGGGACCGGCCGCCTGCGGCCCGCAGACCGCATAATATTTACCATTTTATCATATCATAATACAAAAAACTATCCCCCCACCCGGCTTGCGAAGCATAAATTGTCTTGTTAGTATAAAAACACTACTTTTTGTAAATTGTTTCGTTGGGTGATGGAAATGAAAAAAACTACATATCCGGTAATAATTATTATTATAATACTCGCACTGCTCGCGGGCTGCGCAAACACCAACAGCCCAAGCGCCACTACAGAGCCGGCTAAAAACGAAGTCATTATAGGCTTCCCAGACATACCTGCACATTTTGACCCCTTGCTGGACTTTGGCGGCGGAGGACACGGCGCCGGAGCCCGGCTTATATTCAGTACGCTTGTCGAAGTAGATGCCGATCAGAATATTATACCTGATCTTGCCGAAAGCTACACAATCAGCGGGGACGCGCTGACATATACTTTTACCCTGCGGACAGACGCGAAGTTTACCGACGGGGCAGCGGTGACAGCCGAAGACGTCGTTTTTACATATGTGTCTCTTATGGAAGCCGCAACCTCGGTAGACCTTTCAAATGTAACGAGCATCAGCGCCGCAGGGAATACTGTCACGATAACACTGTCCCAGCCGCAAAGCACGTTTATCCTCACAACTGCGTCAGCCGGCATAGTTCCCAAACATGCCTACGACGACGGCTTCGGGTTGAACCCTGTCGGCTCAGGACCATTTAAGCTTGTACAGCACGACGTAGACCAACAGTTTATACTGGAAGCAAACGAGGATTATTATCTGCAAATCCCCGAAATCAAACGCGCAGTATTCGTGCGAATGTCTGATTCGGATATTCAGCTGGCAGCCGTACGTGGCGGGCAAGTCGACATTACTATGACAGACGCGGTGCTCGCCGCTGTCAATACAGTCACAGGATATAACCTGCTCGTTGCGGATACTGTCGACAACATGGGCATAGTCATGCCGACAGTCCCCGACACGGGCGAAATTAATCAATACGGTTTTCCCGTCGGCAATAATATCACCAGTGATGTAAACTTCCGCAAGGCCCTGGCATACGGGCTTGACCGCGACGCGATCAGCCGCGATGCGCTTAACGGCTTTGCAACCCCGGCATATTCGGAAAATGACGGTATGGTATGGTCAAATCCGGACAGCGTAATAGAATACGACCCCGGCTATGCAGTTTCGCTGCTTGAAGAATCAGGATGGGTCATGGGAAGCGACGGGATTCGCGTAAAAGACGGCATAAGAGCTTCGATAGCGCTCATGTATTTCTCGGGCAACAACACCCGCCAGTCTGTTGCAATGGCGGCAGCGCAGCAGGCGAAGGAAAACCTTGGAATCGAAATCCTTGTCGAAGGTGCTTCGACAAGTGATATATCCGCGCGTATGTTTTCCGAGCCACTAATTCTCGCATGGGGCAGCAGCAATCCTATAACAAGCTATTATCTGTTCCATAGCTCACGAGCTGGGCTCAATGACTGGTACAACCCCCAGAACTACAGGAGCAGCACTGTTGACGCCTATCTTGAGCATGCCATGGACGCAGGTTCCATAGAAGAGGCGATACGGTACTTTAAAATGGCGCAATGGGACGGCGTCACCGGCACTTCAATGCGCGGCGACTGCCCTTACATATTCCTTATTAATGTGTCGCACCTGTACTGGGTGCGTGATGGGCTTGACACAGGCAGGCGTCCGATCCACGCCCACGGCAACTCATGGCCATTAGTGTCAAACCTCAGGGAGTGGAAATGGCTAAGCTAACAGGACTGAAACAAATAGGGGCGTATCTTTTTAGGATGGTAACGCTCCTTATTGCCGCGAGCATAGTGTGCTTCATCCTTGTTTCGCTGTCTCCTGTCGATCCTATAACTGCATACAGGCAGGCAAATCCCAACGTATCTGAAGAAAACATAGCAAGGATGGAAGAATTCTGGGGCTTAAGTGATCCGCCGGTTGAAAGATATTTCAACTGGGGCGCTTCCCTGCTCCGCGGTGATTTCGGTGAATCAAAAATCTTCCGCCGCCCGGTTCTTGAAATAATCGGGACGCGCTTTCAGGCAACGCTCACGCTGATGCTTACTGCGTGGGCGCTGTCCGGAGTATTAGGATTCGGGGTAGGCTGTTTGATGGGCATGTGGAGTGGTCGTCTTGTTGACCGCGCTGTCAAGCGGCTATGCCTGATTATGTGTTCTATCCCCACTTTTTGGATAGGGCTTGTCTTCCTAATCATATTTTCCGTGTGGCTCGGTTGGTTTCCATTTGGAATGTCCGTCCCTATAGGCGTCGCTCCGGAGGATGTAACGGTATGGCAGCGCTTGCATCATCTGATTTTGCCTGCGCTGACGCTCAGCTTCTTGTCCTTTGCAAACGTCGCCCTCCATACGCGAGAAAAACTAATAGATGTCATGCACAGCGACTATTTGCTGTTCGCGAAAGCACGTGGTGAAGGAAAATGGAGTATGCTGCGCCGGCACGGCTTTCGTAACATACTGATTCCAGCGGTGACGATGCAGTTCTCATCATTTGCCGAACTGTTCGGCGGCTCGATTATCGCCGAAAACATTTTCAGCTATCCTGGACTTGGTTCGGCGGCAAGCGCGGCGGGACTACAGGGCGATATCCCGCTTCTCCTCGGCATAACACTGTTTTCCACCCTTTTCGTATTCACAGGCAACACCATTGCCAATGTTCTTTGTGTATTGATAGACCCTCGAGTAAGCGAGGGCAGATCGGTATGAGCAGACGTAAAGCGACTTTAATACTAGCATCTGCGATAGTAATTATAATAGCGGTTATATATATCGCGGGCTCAATGATGAGCGACGCTAGTCTAAATGCGGATTTCTCGCAAAGAGCGCTTCCTCCGTCCGCCCAAAACCCGTTCGGCACAGATTTGCTCGGACGCGATATGCTGACGCGTACCGTCAAAGGGCTGTCGCTGAGCTTGTTTGTCGGACTGTCCGCTGCAGGCGTCTCAGCGGTAATCGCGCTGTTATTGGGCGTATGCGCGGCGCTTGGGCGAGGATGGGTAGACCATGTCGTTAACTGGCTGATTGACCTGACTATGGGAATTCCGCATACATTGCTCGTAATACTCATCGCGATAGCGACGGGGCGCGGCTGGCGCGGTCTGCTGATCGGTATAATCCTTACGCACTGGACTCACCTCGCGCGCATAATACGGGGCGAAGTCCTGCAAATTCGCTCAAACCACTATATAGCGGCATCGCGCAAATTTGGACGCTCTAACTGGTGGGTCATGTCGCGCCATATCCTGCCGCATATGGTTCCTCAGTTTTTTATCGGCCTGGTGCTAATGTTCCCTCACGCAATCATGCACGAATCGGGGCTGACGTTTCTTGGTTTCGGACTGCCGCCGGAGCAGCCCGCTATAGGTATAATTCTTTCAGAAGCAATGAGATACTTATCGAGCGGAATGTGGTGGCTCGCGTTTTTCCCCGGACTCGCGCTTGTGATAATGGTTTTACTGATCGACAGACTGGGCGAATGCCTCAAACTGCTTTTTGACCCATCAAGAGCGCAGGAGTAATAAGTAATGAAAATGGAAAACGACAAAAACACAGTTCTCAGCGTCAGCAACCTCTCGGTATCATTCAAAATGTACGGCAAGGCATTGGATCGCTTGACATTGAAAGTCATAAGCAACTTGAATGTTAGCGTACGCGAAGGCGAGATACTTGCCGTTGCGGGATCAAGCGGTTCCGGTAAGAGCCTGCTCGCACACGCGATACTTGGCATTCTGCCGCGCAATGCAATAGTAGAAGGAAACATAAGCTACAATGGCGAGCCGCTGACAGCTGACCGTGTGAAGAAGCTTCGCGGGAGTGAAATAGCTCTCGTTCCGCAGTCTGTGGAGTATCTGGATCCGCTTATGAAAGTCGGGCGGCAGGTTTCTTCTGACGAATCGGCAGTAGAAAAAGCGTTTGCGAGGTACAAGCTCGAAAAACGGGTCGCACGGCTCTTCCCTTTCCAGCTTTCCGGCGGCATGATGAGGCGTGTGCTGTGCGCAACGGCGGTTGTAGGCAATGCTAAACTCATAATCGCCGACGAACCCACGCCAGGCATGTCAAAAGAGCTTGCAAGCAGGGCGATGAAACACTTCCGCGATCTAGCTGATGAAGGAGCGGCTGTCATGCTGATTACCCATGACGTCGATCTTGCACTTGGTTACGCCGACAGAATAGCAGTGTTCTATGCCGGAACGACCGTCGAAACAGCGCCTGCATCAGACTTCTCAGCCGAAGAAAATCTGCGGCATCCCTACACAAAAGCGCTGTGGCGGGCTATGCCGCAAAATGGTTTCCGCTCGACCGCCGGGATTCAGCCTTATGTAGGGAGCTTGCCGGACGGCTGCCTTTTCGCCCCACGCTGTGAGATAAAAACAGACGAGTGCGTCTACAGTGCGATTAATCCAAAAACTGTACGCGGCGGGGAGGTATGCTGCCTTTATGCTACTTGAAGCAAGAGACGTGAAATTTGGCTACAAAAAAGCAACGTTCGTCCTCAACGGGGTAAATCTAAGTGTTGATGAAGGCGAAAGCATCGCTTTAGTTGGTCCGTCCGGGTGCGGCAAAAGCACACTGTCGCAAATACTTGCAGGTTATCTAAAACCGTGGTCAGGCGAGGTGCTGCTTGACGGCGCACCACTCCCGCGCAAGGGATTCTGTCCTGTTCAGCTCATATATCAGCATCCGGAAAAGGCGCTAAACCCTCGATGGAAGCTCCGAAATACACTTACCGAGGCTTGGACGCCGGATGCAGGTTTCCTTGATGAAATGGGTATATCCCCTCAGTGGCTTGAACGCTACCCGACGGAACTCTCAAGCGGCGAGCTTCAACGATTTTGCATAGCAAGGGCGCTCGCACCGCAAACACATTTCATAATAGCGGACGAAATGAGCACTATGCTGGACGTTATCACACAAGCGCAAATTTGGGAGCTTATGCTCAGCCAAGTTAAGCGGCGCGGTCTTGGGCTGCTTGCCGTTACGCACAGCCCCGAACTTGCAGAGCGGATATCAACCCGCATTGTATTATTCGAGCATTTATAGCTTTAACCCTCAGTACGACCTGCAATTCCTATGAAATCAGTAAATGATATTCAGTATCATCTAACTCATTTTGTGATTTTTCAACCACGCCGTCAACGTACTCTTGTGAAGTTGGGTTATCAGAAAGCCGTTCTCTGATAAATTCTATTGTTTCCTCAATAGTTCTTTTCATCACACTGCTCTCCTTTCTAATAGCGGCGGAAGGCAGAAATGCCCGTCCCGGCTGTATCGTTTCAACAAATCATGATGAATAATAACCTTTACTTTAAACACTATAAGCCTTCAAGCCGCTTGAAGGTCAAGTGTTTTTTATTACTATTTTGTTAAAACAGCTTTAAATATACTGCCGCCCAGCAAGGGTTAAGCTTGCAATTTTATGCCGGATATGATATACAATAATAGCTCTCAATGTTGAAAAATGCATTTATAAGCATCAAAAATGTGTACCACCGCCCCCTCATCCGGAAGAAATAACTATACAATGCGTGAAAAAGCTTGCTAATTCGCTGCGGATAGCTCAATGTCAACAGCGAGAAATGGGGAATATGATGCAAAGCGTGTATGTCAGCCTGCCCACAGTCGGAGCCGTGCAAAAATTTGTAGAACGAATCTCCCCGCTTAAGGGAAATTTCGACCTACTGTCGGGCGGTTACGTACTAGATGCGAAGTCACTGATGGGCATTCTCAGTCTGGATTTAACAAAACCACTCAAGCTGTCCGTTGAAAAAGACACTGCGGAAGCCATGCGGGCAATAGAAAGCTTTATCATCGAAATGCCCCGCCCCCCAGACCCTGCATAATAACGGAGGATAAAATGGATAACGAGTTTATTACACTTACCATTGGTCAGCAGAAGAACATAGCGCTTATCTCTCATGACGGTAAAAAACAGGAAATGCTAGAATGGTGTGAATGGAATAAGGAGATACTAAGTAAACACTTTTTGTGCGGTACAGGAACAACCGCTAAAATGATTACAGACCGCACCGGTTTACCTGTCCGAGGCTTCAACAGCGGACCGCTCGGCGGCGACCAGCAAATCGGAGCAAAAATCGTGGAAGGGACTATCGACTTTGTCGTGTTTTTCTCAGACCCTCTTTCAGCTCAGCCCCACGACCCTGATATTAAAGCCCTGCTGCGCATAGCACTTGTGTACGACATCCCAATAGCGACAAATCGTGCATCTGCGGATTTTATGATAACATCGCCGTTGATGACAGAGGAATATAAACATCAGGTAATGAATTTCCACAACACTGTACTGATGCGTTCACAAACATTATAAAAAAAGGAATATGATTGGAGGATTACTGTGTTTGATTCATCACATCCGCCACTTCTCGTAATACCGACAGCGGAACGTCACTATACCTCATTTCCGTCGCATGAAGGTTATGTCTTTCACCCTATTGACGACAATAAGGCTCTGGTGTGCTACAAAAAAGGCTGGACGATTCCCCTTTCCGTACAAATGCAGGCTATAATAACAGAAGAACCCCTCCTGCTTGTCAGGGACAAGGGTGGAATCACCTCAAGCGGCAGCACTACAGATAAGGGCTACGCGCACCAATTCAGCCACATAAACGGGCAGTCTCCGGATGTCTATCTTCAAAAGGCAATATTTCCCGACAGACCTTCCGAGGAATGGATGCTCATCAGAAATTCTGTCACAGTCGTCTGGCTCCAGTACAACAGCAAAACCCAGTATCTTGGAAGCTTAGCCCATGATATGGAGCATCACTACACCGGAAAGCTCCTTATCAGAGACTTCGTCATTAAGCAGTCATACGCCCCCAGACTCGACAGAGCTTCCGACGTCGCCAATGCCGGCGAGATGCAATATCGCGTTGAAAGCCGTACTATTTTTGAACACAGCTGGGATTTAACGGATCAGGATACTGATGTTTACTTGGAAAAAGTTTTGTCCGAAAATGATCTCGAGCCTTTTAAACATTCAGTAATCATCGCGCTGAATAGGTCAATGCAGCACAAATGATAAGCTGATGATAACTCAATTTTCGAGAACAGAAATGATATATGGCAAAGATTGCATGTCAAAACTGTTTGACGCTAAAATTGCTGTATTCGGCATAGGCGGCGTCGGCGGTTACGCCGTAGAAGCTCTTGCCCGCAGCGGAATCTGCAAGTTGGATCTGTTTGATGATGACAAAATTTGTCTTACAAATATAAACCGCCAAATACACGCCTTGAACAGCAACATTGGAAAGTACAAGGTGGACGCCGCAAAAGAACGCGTCCTGGATATAAACCCGCAAGCGGTAGTCAGCACGCACAAAATATTCTATATTCCCGATACTTCTCATCAGGTGGATTTAGCCCAATATGATTATATTATAGACGCCATAGACACAGTATCAGGTAAAATTGAGCTCGTGGTCAAAGCCAATGATTGCGCTGTGCCGATAATAAGCTCAATGGGAGCGGGAAATAAAATAGAAGCCTCCTCATTTGAGCTTGCCGACATATACGCAACCTCTATATGCCCCCTCGCAAAAGTGATGCGGCACGAACTGCGCAAACGCGGCATACAGAAGCTCAAAGTAGTATACTCAAAAGAACCTGCTATCACCCCAAAAGAAAACATTCAGGCAAACTGCAAAATGAACTGCGTTTGCCCATCAGGCACAGTCAGGAAATGCACACAGCGGCGCCGGATACCCGGCAGCAACGCATTCGTCCCCGCAACAGCCGGCTTGATAATTGCCGGAGAAGTTATAAAAGACTTAACCGGTTTTCAGCCGATGCTGTAGATTTGCGCTTACACTATCACCGTTTTCATACCATGAAAGCTAGCGAAAAATAAAATACAGAGTTACCAGAACCGCAACCATTATTAGAGTAATCACGATATCCAGAATCTTCAAACCGCGTTTGGCACCAGACTTGCCTTTTCCTGCTTTCTGCTGTTTTTTACTCTTTTTCCGGTCCGGCTGATTTTTATTGTCTATCTTGTCTAAATCGCCGTTTTCTTTCTTTTCTGCCTTGTCTTCTGTGCGTTGAACTTCTACCGTTTCATTTTGAGGCGGCGGTGCAGCGTTTTCTTCAGCCGTAATCAGGCTGTTACCACAGTACAGGCAGATTTTATTATTCCCCGTGTCCTCATTCCCGCACATTCTGCAACGTGTTTCCACCTTGTCTTCTGTGCTTTTGCCGAAAACCGGCTCAATCTGCGGCGTGGAAACTAAATCGCCGCCGTCTGTGGGCAGTGTGCTTCCACAGAATTGACAGAATTTATTCTTCCCTCTGTTTTCATTTCCGCATTTACCGCAACGTATTTCATTCTCCTCAATCGGCTTCTCTTTTGATGCATCGTATGTAATTTTAACTTCTTGCGTCGCATTTGCTGCGGAATATGCCCCCCGGTTCAAAGACGGCTCGTCGGTCGGCCGGTCGTTTGCCGAGAAATTGCTTGGCATGGGCGATGATTCGGTAAACAGTGGCGCCGGTTCGCTCAGCGGCGGAGCAATTTCATTTTCCGGCAGCGTGGGAAAGACCAACTCTGATGTGAACTCACCAGACTGCTCTACGGGAGCGCCTGCAACAGGTGCAATTTCATTTTCAGGCAGCATTGGAAAGACCAGCCCCGATGTAAACTCGCCTGACTGCTCTACAGGAGCGCTTGTAACAGGCATAATTTCATTTTCCGGCAGCGCGGGAAAGACCAACTCTGATGTAAACTCGCCTGACTGCTCTACGGGAGCACTTGGTATAGGTGCAGCTTCCGTCGGCAGTGGGGTGAATATGTTTGGCTGTTGTATGGGTTCAATTGGCGGCAGCACTGTAGAGATTGGCGGTACTGAGGGGTAGCTGGGAAGGGGCACAGGTTTGACCGGCTGCTGATCCGGTTCTTTTTGCTGTGGTGCGATAGAGATTGGCGGCAGCACCGGTTCGATTGGCGGTTTAGGTTCGAGAGCCGCATTTGCCTGTGTTTCCTGCGAGTCTAATTTCCTGCGTTCTCTAATATGACATTGCGGATCGGCGGTCGTGAATGCTTTTTTAACCGATTCTATAAGATTATTCATAATAATCACGTCTGCAGACACACTTTCTGTTTCCTTCCACCGTGATACTTCAAAGTCAGCAGTGACGCCGTCCGGTGTTTGAGTGAAAAGAATCGTAGTGGAGAAGCATTCACTCAACGCAGTTCCGTAGTTGTATATAATTATATCGTGCTGTTCTTTTGCCACATAAATTTCGCGGAGCAAGACTTGCCTTTTTTCTTCGGCTTTTACAAAAACGCGCAACTGCGCCTTGATCTCCGGGATGGTGGCTGTTGTTTCAAACACCCATGTTGTACCGGCAAGCCGCAGCTGTTCCTTGTAAGCGGCTTTTGACCAGAATTTTTTGTTTGCAAATTTCTGCACTTTTTTGGATGTGAGCAATATAGCCCCGCCGAAAACGACGATAACACCCATAATTCTCATCGGAGTCATTTTCATTTAGTCATCCCCCTTTAGCTAAATCATTATAACACATAAACAAGCAAAACACCCTACACAATTGTGTAGGGCAACAAAAAAAATTTCAGAATTCTTTATATATACAGTTACTATCAATTTTAACACGTAACTCTCAACTCTCAACTCTTCCCTCCCCTGCCCTACGCAGCGTTTCCTCGATCTTGAACTGACTGTTCACCGCCGGCCATATCCACATCAGGTTCAAAAGCCACGACAGCGAAAATCCGAAAAGTAAAAACAACGGCGCAACGACAAGCGACTCCGGTAAAAGCACGAAAAAAGCAACCCAAATAACCCCGCCCATGAACGCCCCCATAAAGCTTCTCGGAGTGCTTGCAAACGATATTAGCACGCTATTTATAATAATCTGTTTCGTCTTCAGATCAATATACGCGATCTGAAGAAAAAAGTACGGTGCTACCATACCAAAAATAAGCAGGAATATACCCCCCGGAATTAACCACACGGCGTCTATACCCGCACCGCCAAAGAGATGAGGTCCCCAAAGATAAACCTGCGCATATATGAAAGCAGTGCATAGTATCCCCGGCACCGCCGCTTGACTTACATTCTCTCTGAATTTACGCCTGAAGTCATACCAAATATAGCCGGGCTCATAACGAAGCATTTTTGTAATGCAGAAAACATACGCACAAGCAGCTCCACCAACCGGAAAAGCAGCCAAAAGCGAGGAGAAAAGAGCAATCTCACTATAAAAACCAAACAGACCGGACAAAAACACCGCAGACGAAGGCAGTACGCAAGCACAAAAAAGCAAATTCAGCCTGACGAGTCCCCAAAACTCGCCAACCACCACCCCGAAAAAACACTTCATCCCCTTTTTACGCCGACCCTCTCTCAACGCTCCTCTCTCCTCTCTCAACTCTCAACTTTCAACTTTCAACTTTCAACTACGCTTACCCCTTAACAGCCCCTGCTGCTACGCCTTCAATAATGTATTTCTGCGCTGACAGATATAATATGACAATGGGTATTACAGCCATTACGAGACTCGCCATTATAGCTCCCATATGTACAACTCCGAAACTCCCCCTCATCGTCTGGATGAGCAAGGAAATAGTATTAAAACGCGTTCTGTCAAGCACAAGGTACGGTAGCAAAAAGTCGTTCCAAATCCACATAGTCTGTAATATCCCGACCGTAATATACGTCGGCTGCATAATTGGAAGTACAACCCGGAAAAATGTACCGAGCGGAGTGCAGCCGTCGATCATTGCAGCTTCCTCAATCTCAAGCGGAATACCTTTTACAAACCCGCTGAACATAAACACTGCCAGCCCCGCACCGAAGCCCAGATAAACAACTATTATGCCCCATGGCGTGTTGAGCCTCAATGTGTCGGCGGTTTTCGACAGTGTGAACATAACCATTTGAAACGGGACTACCATTGAGAAAACGCAAAGAATATACAGTATCCTTGAATATACCGCTCTAACCCGCGTTATAAACCACGCGAACATTGAGCACAGCAGTAAAATCGCAGCGACCGAACCGATAGTAATCATTAGTGTCCACCCGACACCGGCGAGCAACCCATAATCGTTGATACCCGCCTGATAATTCCCAAAACCCACCCAAGTTTCGGCAGTCGGCAGGCGGAATGGTTCGCCGCTGATATTCGTTTCTACTTTAAAAGAATTCACAAATATTATTAGTAACGGTGAAACGTAAGCAATGCTGAGAATAGCAAGCAGAACCGATGCTGTGCCGCGCCTTACTTTCTTTTTCATGCTCAATACTGCACCTCCTTTGACCGCGTAACTCGCAGTTGCAACAATCCAAGTATTACAACAAGGATAAAAAACATTACAGCTTTTGCCTGCCCCACACCCTCAAACCCCACTCTACCGTAGAATGTATTAAATATATTAAGAGCGAGCATCTCCGTGGCTTTGGCAGGTTCGCCCGCCGTGAGCGCAAGATTCTGGTCAAAGAGCTTAAAACCGTTCGTCACCGTCAGAAACGTGCATATCGTTATGGACGGCATCATCATCGGAATTGTCACCCTAAAGAGCTTCTGACGCCCGTTTGCCCCGTCAATGGCAGCTGCCTCGTTCAAGTCTCCGGGAATAGTCTGAAGCCCTGCGATATAAATAATCATCATATAACCAATCTGCTGCCAGCAAACAAGTATAACAAGCCCCCAGAACCCATAACTTGCGCGAAGGGTGAGAACCATATCAAACCGTATTAGCACCCCGTTAATAACAAGCTGCCAGATATAGCCAAGTACAATACCGCCTATCAGATTTGGCATGAAAAAGATAGTGCGGAAAATGTTTGTCCCCTTAAGCTTTTTTGTGAGCATCAACGCCAATGCAAACGCAACTACGTTAATAATAACCAGACTGACGGCGGTAAATAAAGCAGTGAAGCCAAGGGAATACAGCAGCCTTCCATCCGCAAAAGCGCGAACATAGTTTCTAAAGCCCACAAATGTTGTGTCCTGTATAATTACAAACTCGTTAAAAGAGAGCCATAATCCCAAAATGAACGGTATTATAAATCCTATTATAAACGCAATCAGAGTCGGAAGAATAAAGAACGGGAAACTCCGTTTAAGAGCCTTTTCCATAAAAACCACCTTTCTTGCTTTATGCTCAATGCGCAAACGATCATGAAAGACCGTTTGCGCTACTGAGCGTCGGTTTCGCGCAAGCGGGGGAAACTTGCGCATTTCCAGTGAAGATTGAGCACCAATTTACCCTATAAAACCAACCCCTTCATCAAAGAACTTATTCTCTGTAACACGCAACTCGTTACCCGTTACCTGTCACTTGTTACCAATAACCTATTACCGGCTAAATCACATTGTTCATTACCATCAGCTGTTCATTAGCTTATACTCGTCCGCCCATCCGTCAACAAACGCAGTAACAACGTTGTCCCATGAACCCGTACCCGCTGCGTATAGTGTGAGTGCGGAACCGAGGCTATTTTTCCATTCTTCGGAAGGCATGGTTGGAAATGTCCACGCGACTGAATTATATCCCGCCGCAACATATTGGTCAGCAATGACTACCAAAGGGTTTGCAGGAGGCATGTTCCTCTTGAACGGTATCACAAATCCCATATCCTCGCATAGAACCTTAACCGCCTCAGGATCGGTCACACACCAATACATGAAGTCGAGAGTCGCTTGAATATCTTCCTGTGTTGCATTTTTATTGACGCTCCAGTAGTTCTCCGTACCGGTACACAAACCCTGCTGTTCTTCGCCCTGCACTCCTATATATATAGGCAGCATTCCAAGATTGTCGTCTCCCAGGGAACTGATGTCATTATACGCCCATGTACCATTCTGGAAGAAAACTGCCTGTCCGCTCACGAACTCAGCGATTACATCGTTCATTGTCTTATTACCCAGAAGCGAGGGCGAAGTTGCGGCGTTATTGATATACAGATCCCAAATCATTTTATAGTTATCAAGATATGTGCCCTTTATCGCCTCGGTCGTCCCTATACCGTCAGCTTTGTACTCATAGTAAATGGGTAGGTTAGCAAGATGCGTCTTGAAACGCCAGTCAGACGAACCATCCATCCCGGCTGAAGCAAACGCTGCGTAACCAAGCTCTGCGGAGCGGGCAGTAATATCTTCAGCTACTCTTTTCAGGTCGGCAAAGTTATTGATTTGATCGGAAGTATATCCGGCCTGCTCAAGAAGAGCCTTGTTATAAATGATTCCATACGTCTCGATGACATAAGCTATACCCGCGACTTCAGAACCGTTATACAGGGCAAAGTCGTCACTGACCAACTCTCCGTACACTTGACTTCCGGACAAGTCGTAACAATAATCTTTCCAACTGGCCAGTCCAACCGGACCGTTTACCTGGAACAGGGTGGGGGCTTCTCGCTTTGCGATCTCCGCCCGCAGAGTCGTTTCATATTGCCCTGAAGCAGCAGTGAGTACTGTCACCGGCACGCCTGTCCTTTCAGTATAGAGCTGTGCTAAATCTTTCCATTGCTGATCCTGCTCAGGCTTGAAGTTCAGATAATACACCCTGCCTGCCCCTGACGAACCCGCGCCTGTGCTGTCTCCGCCGCTGCTGCTGCCTCCGCTGCCGCTGCTGTCTGCGCTGCCGCTGCCATTACTGCCGGCTATACTGGTTCCGCCGCAACCCGCTAAGAGCCCGACGAGCAAAAACACTGCTATAAGTACTGCCGGTATCCGTAAGTTCTTCATCTCAATTCCTCCTTTTGATGAGTATATGTTATTTATATTTTATTGCCGGGGTAATTAAAACGCCCAGGAATAAAAAAAATAAATCGCGAAACACACCCTGATTCACAGCATTACTTAAACTCCCCGGAGAAATTTGTAGAAATGCTTGTTAAATGCTTGCCAAAACTTTTAATATACTGTATAAATGATGATGATATCTATTAATTTTAGATATGTTTAGAGCATTTTTACACATTAGCATTAACTATTTTACGGCAAAACGCGGAAATCAAAGTAGAAAAAATTGTGATAAGGGAGGATATGTATACATGGCAGGTATTTCTGTTCGGCACGTTTATAAGATATACCCGGGAGATGTAGCAGCGGTAAAGGATTGTAACATTGAGATCGCCGACAAAGAGTTTGTCATACTTGTCGGACCGTCAGGATGCGGGAAATCAACCACACTCAGGATGATTGCCGGCCTTGAGGAGATTTCTAAAGGCGAGCTCTATATTGGCGGCAAGCTTGTCAACGACGTCCCGCCGAAGGATCGCGACATCGCGATGGTTTTCCAGAGCTATGCGCTTTATCCCCACATGACAGTTTATAAGAACATGGCGTTTGCCCTTGATCTTAAAAAGACGCCAAAAGACGAGATTGACCGCCTTGTCCGCGAGACGGCGAAGGTCCTCGACATTGAGCATCTTTTAGACAGGAAGCCGAAAGCCCTCTCCGGCGGGCAGCGGCAACGCGTAGCATTGGGAAGGGCAATGGTACGCAACCCTGCTGTATTCCTGCTTGACGAACCGCTTTCTAATCTCGATGCAAAGCTGCGCGCTTCTATGCGCACCGAGCTTATTAAGCTTCACAAGCAACTCGAGACCACGTTTGTCTATGTCACGCATGACCAGACGGAAGCTATGACAATGGGTGACCGCATCGTTGTAATGAGCGAAGCAGTGGTGCAACAAATTGACACGCCGCAAAACCTGTATGACTCACCATGCAATATGTTTGTTGCAGGATTCATAGGAAGCCCGCAGATGAACTTCATGGACGCCGTGCTGCGCGAAGACGGCAATGGTTTATATCTGGAAGTATTCGGGGATAGCCTGCGTATTCCTGCTGAAAAAACCGCGGACGGATTAAAACAGTACGTCGGGCAAAAAGTTAAGATGGGGATAAGGCCTGAGGATATATATGACGACGATCAGTTCATTTCTGCTAACCCGGGGTCAGCAATACAAACGACCGTAGACGTAAGCGAACTGATGGGGAGCGAAGTTTATCTCTACTTAAAGTATGGGGATGCCACCCTCACAGCACGCGTAGCGCCGACGACTGCTTCAAGGACAGGAGATGACATCAGGGTCTCCCTGGACATGAAAAAGATACACTTGTTCGACGCTGAGACGGAAAACGCGATATTAAATTAGTTGAGAGTCGTGAGAGGAGAGTTAGGTGCGTAGGCTGCGCATTTTCCGTTTATCATCCGCCTGATTCTTCTGTAAGTTACAAATTAACGGGGAGTGTTATAATGAGAAAATTCATCGCTTTGTTAATAATCGCGTTATTCACTGTCACTTTAGCGGGCTGCGGGGGAGGAGGAACCGGAACCGCCCACACCCTGAAAGTCTGGGCTCCGCAGGAAGGCCAGACCCTGACGCGGGCGCTGGCCGATCGATTCATAGCGGAAAACCCTCAGTACAATGTCACCATTGAACTAGGCGTGGTCGGTGAACCCGATGCCTATGCAAGATTTAGTGAAGACCCGGCAGCAGCGGCGGACTTGTTTTACTTTCCTAACGACCAGCTCCGCTACTTTATAAGCGCAGGCGGCTTGTACGAGCTCCAAGTCAACAAAGACGCCATTATCTCCCGGAATGTCTCAGGCGCTATTGAAGCCGCAACGCTAGATGGCGAGCTTTGGGCCTATCCCGCCACTGCCGACAACGGTTACTTCCTATACTATGACAAATCCGTGCTATCGGAGGAAGATGTGCTGTCACTTGACAGGATTTTAGAGGTCTCCGTTGCGGCCGGCAAAAGATTCCAAATGGACATCAACAACAACGGCTGGTATGTCGCCTCTTTCTTCCTGGGTGCCGGAAACACACTGTCGATCGGCCCGGATGGCAAACAGATCAGCGATTTCAACAACGCAAGCGGGCTTGCCGCCGCAAAGGCAATGCAAGAATTAGCTGCTCACCCCGGTTTTATATCAGGCAACGACGACGTGCTTGAAGGCGGCATCGGCGGCTCGATTTCAGCAGGCGTATCCGGAGCTTGGAAAGCCGAAGCCATTGCCGAGAAACTAGGAGACAACTATGGCGCTACAAAGCTGCCTACATTCACGCTAGATGGGCGGCAGGTTCAGATGGGCTCATTTGGCGGTTATAAAATGATTGGCCTCAACGCTATGATAACAGATGCCGAGAAGCTTGTTATTGCCATGGAACTCGCCGATTTTCTAACTAATGAAGAAAGCCAGCTCGCACATTTTGAAGACCGCGCCCTCGGCCCGTCAAATATAAGTGCCGCTGCCAGCCCCTCAGTCCAGGCAAACCCGGCTCTTGCGGCACTCGCAGCGCAGTCGGCCCACGCAACATCGCAAAACGACGTGCTCGGCAGCTATTGGACGCCTGCCGGCGCTTTAGGAGCAGCAATAGTAAATCAGGACAGAACCGACCTCCAAACGCTCCTTGACGCGATGGTCGCGCAAATCCAATCATAGATAGACACAGCTTCGTCATTGCGGGCCTGACCCGCAATCACCCTGATGCTTAGTAACACTAATGTCGCCGCATTTCTAAATAAAAAAACAGGAGGTGTATAGAGCTTGGCGGAGAAACAGGAAACGATAAAAGACATAAACGAAATAACTCTCTTTAACGCCATTACGCATGGAAGCCGTTGCACTAAATTCACGGTACTGATATCCGGATTTGGCAGCCTGCTTCACGGACAAATCATAAAAGGGCTCATTTTCCTTGCGTATCAGGCGCTTACCTGGATCGTCTTTATTTCTTTCGGCTGGCAGTACATACAAGATTTATCCACACTTGGTACCCGGAATATGACCTCGCAAATGCAAGAAGCATTCGGGCATACGGTCCGGGTCAATGTCCTTGGCGACAACTCGCTTCAGATACTTCTCTATTCGGTATTCGCGGTTGCGGTACTGGCCTTCGGCGTGATAATTCACTTTGGCGCCGTAAGGTCTTCATATGCCGCCGACATCGACATAAGACGCGGAAGGCGCCCTACAGGGTTTGCCCAGGACATACGCAACATATTTGACAGGAATATACACACCGGCATGCTCACCCTCCCGTCTATCGGGGCAATAGCGTTCACTGTAGTGCCGATTATATTCATGGTCCTGCTTGCATTCACAAATTTCGACCGGACTCATCAGCCCCCGGGCAATCTCTTTACATGGGTAGGGCTGGAGAACTTCCGCAATGTCTTTGACATGGGCGGTTTCATGGGCAGTACATTCTTTAGGATTCTCGGATGGACTCTCATATGGGCGGTTTTCGCAACATTCCTCAACTATATCTTTGGCATGGTCGTAGCGCTCATGATAAATAAATCGGGAATAAGGCTAAAGTCTGTATGGCGTACATGCTTTGTAATCGCCATTGCCGTTCCTGCATTTGTCACCCTGCTGTTCATGCGGCAGGCTTTGGGCGAAATGGGCCCGATCAACACCATCCTGCAAAGCATTGGTCTAAACGTGGTGCATTTCCTCGAAGACCCCCTCACTGCCCGGATAACTGTCATCATTGTCAACCTTTGGATCGGCATACCCTATACCATGCTGATAACCTCTGGAGTACTGATGAACATCCCGGCAGATTTGTACGAAGCATCCCGCATAGACGGCGCAGGGGCTGTGCGGCAGTTCAGGTCTATCACGCTGCCTTATATGTTTGCAGTCACCGCCCCATATCTTATAACCCAGTTCATAGGCAATATCAATAACTTTAACGCCATTTTCTTCCTGACGGCCGGCGGGCCTCCTGCCGTAGAATACTATAACGCCGGCAAGACCGATTTGCTTGTCACATGGCTGTACAGCCTGACCGTATCCCACGGCGATTTCAATCTGGCAAGCGTAATCGGCATACTAACCTTTATAGTCAGCGCGATTATTGCGCTTGTCACTTTCAATATCACTTCCTCGTCTAAAAAGGAGGAAACATTCAGATGATTAAAAGCATGAAAGCAAGAAAGACAGCGGCTAATACGGCTGTCTACATTCTCCTGGCAGTGCTGTCGATTATTTGGCTCATCCCCATCGTATATTTGGTAATAACATCATTCCGGGGAGAGCACGGCGCATGGCTGGACGGATATGTTATACCAAGGGAATGGACGATAAGCAACTACACAAAATTATTCACGGATACGCATTTGTTCAATTACCCAAGATGGTTCCTGAACACATTTGTTGTGGCGATTTTCAGTTGCCTGGTTTCCACCATATTTGTCCTTTTCACATCCTACGCTTTTTCCCGTCTGCGCTTCAGGATGCGGCGGCCCATGATGAATATTGTCCTTGTGCTTGGAATGTTCCCCGGATTTATGAGCATTATCGCCGTTTATCATTTAGTGAAGCTAATAGGGCTCGACCAGTCGCTTTTTGCCCTTGTGTTGGTATACTCAGGCGGCGCGGGGCTAGGTTACTACATCATGAAGGGCTTCTTTGACACCATACCCACTGCAATCGACGAATCCGCCTATCTGGACGGTTGCACAAAGTGGCAGACATTCTACAAAATAACCTTGCCTCTGTCACGCCCGGTCATTACTTACACCGTACTCACCGCTTTTATCGGCCCTTGGGTGGACTTCATCGTTGCAAGCGTAATAATGAAGGATAATTACAACAACTATACGATTGCCCTTGGTCTTTTCAGGATGATAGAACGCGAAAATGTATCGGAATGGTATACAGCCTTTACAGCGGGAGCTGTGCTCGTATCGATACCTATTGCGATCTTGTTCCTGATAATGCAGAAGAACTATGTCGAAGGGATCACAGGAGGCAGCGTAAAAGGCTAATCATCCTCAATGCTTAGTAACTTCGTGTGTTTTTAAACACCCTGTCAAATTTGCTTTATAATAGTGCCGAGGAAAGGCGTGTTGTGCATCGCAGTGAGGGAATTCCGGCTACTGTCACGGAACTGACCGAACGCAGAGGCATAACACGCCTTTCCTTGGCACGGATGGTACAAGACCTGATTAGTTGCGTTTAGCTTAGATAAAACGGTTTTTCTTTGCCTCAGCCGTAAGCTGATCCCTGAAATCAGGGTGTGCGATCGAAATCAGAGCAAGCGCCCTTTCACGCACGGTACGGTTCGCCATCTCCGCCACCCCATATTCTGTCGCAATATTCTGGACGTCATTTCTGGGGGTGGTTACGACAGAACCCGGCGGAAGTGCAAGCGAAATTTTTGAAATGCGGCTGCCATCTTTCTTATTAACAACAGAATGCATTGCAATAAAAGATTTCCCGCCCTGCGCGTTTCTTACGCCTCTTACAAAATCCAGCTGCCCGCCGGACCCCCCGGATATATTGAGCCCAAGGCTTTCTGAACACACTTGGCCTCTCAAGTCAACGGCCAGGCAGGAATTAATTGATATCATGTCGTTGTTTTGCGCAATTACCGTTGGGTCATTGACCCATGACAGTTTTTTGCACATGATGTCTTTGTTTTTGCTTACAAAATCATAAGTATCTTTTGACCCTTGGAAAAAACCGGTTATGCTGACCCCGGGGTACAGCGCTTTTCTGGAGTTGTTGACGACGCCGCATTTCATGAGCATAGTCATCGTATTTGTAAAGACTTCTGTATGAATGCCCAAATCCTTGTGGTCCTTCAAGAACCTGCCGATGGCGATTGGGAGTCCCCCTATGCCCAACTGTATAGTAGCGCCGTTCGGGATCCTGTCGATGATATGGTCGGCAATAATCTTGTCGATTTCACTTGGCTCAGGATCCAAGAATTCGACAACAGGGCCATTGAGCTCGCACAAAGCGGTGACTTCGCTTATATGTACTTTATAATAGTCCGTGTTGATGTCAGGCACACATTCATTTACCTGCAGGATAACCTTTGCGCCCGCATCGATGGCGACTCTACCGTTTGGGGCATACCCCAGGCTAAAGTATCCATCCTCATCCATAGGCGGCACATTAGCAAGCAGATACTCAGGTTTTATTTGGTTTTCAACGATTCCTTCAAATTGGCTGAAGTGGGAGATAAGATGCTCAACCCTTCTGCCCTCTTTTAGAGCTTTCGCATCGGATTTGCCGAAATAGCATGACCCGCAATACAGATGCCCTTCCGTATCAGGCGCTGTCAAAATGCTTCCCGCCTCCTGCGATATGATGCTCAGCATTGTATAAACGTATAAGTTTTGGAACCTATCCTTCTGTTCTCCCAAAGCTCTTAAAAGCGCCATTGGTTCGCCGCAGACATGAACCTTCTTGCCGATGTCTTCTATCATCGCTACCGCGTCATGTGGGGTACATTTTTTCTCATCGTATTGATTTTTATGGCTCATTTTGGCACTAGCCTCCTATTTTTTTATGTATTCCTTGAACAATCTGGTAAAAGGCGGCTTGATCTGGTATAGCTTGCATGCGTTGCCACCGAGGATCAGGTTGAGGTCGTCTTGAGGTATATTCAACCTTCCAATCTCTCTCAGGCTCCATCCCCACATATCGATCTGATGCGCCGGAAGACCGGCGTTGATATTCTGGTTTGTAAATGTGGTAGGTACGCAGCCGGGCATCCAATCCTGAGGTGTGGACGCCGCACCCATATCTGTGCCCCAGAGCAGCTTTTCACAGCCAATGTTCGGGTCTAGCAGGGGTTTTTCATAAAGTTCGGCCCACCACATGCCGCACTCGAGGTATACATTTTTATGGCTGCGCGCCACAGTAAGGCACTGTTCATAAATATCGGTACGATAACCGCTGCCTTCGATGCCTCCATGATGCAAAACCAGAGGTACGTCAGGAAATGTCGCCGCAACTTCATGGGCAAGCAGCGGGTTCGCCCAATCGTGTTCCGGATGTCCCTGCACCCTTGATAATTCCCCGCCCCCGGCGTAACCGGCAGGGAAACCGCAGTGATAGGTAGCCACTACCTTATACTTTCTGCACAGTTCCATGATTTGGCATATTTGATCGAAGCGTTCCTCCCAACTGATTCTTTTGAACCCCGGCGTATGGTCGCAGGGCATCCCTTCGCCAATGCCAACGAACATTCCCGTAGAAAGGGCTTCATCAAGTTCTTGCACGCAATCTTTGATGTTCCACTCTTTTTCACCTATATGAGCCTTTAGCTGAGTCTTTTCATCCCAGCATAGAGCGCGGAAACGATCCGGATGCTTTCTGACGATATCCGCATCGATTTCATTTTTCATTACAAATGCCGGCATTATTACGCACACATCGACGCTGTAACGATCCATGAAATACAACAGTCTTTCAGAATTGTCATATACATCGGGAATTTTCTGCATAGTATCGGAAAGGGCGTTGAACCCCCCGACATTCCTCTCTTTTACCTTGGCTGCCATCCTCTGCGCATGAACATGAACGTCTACAGTGTAAATCCCTTTTGCCAAACCCATAAAAATACCGCCTTTCAATTTTTAGTCACTTTGACCATTCTCTGCTTAATTGAGCGCACTTAAATCCATCAACGCGAACGTTTAACGCAACTTGTATTATACACACCCAAATTCAGCAAAGCAAGAGTTATGGACACTGAATAACTAGTCAGAACCGGCGAGGATGGCTATTTCTGTTCACGCAAAGCGCAACCAAGGACGGTGGAGCGATCGCGAGTTGGCGCACGGAAGCGCCACCGAGCGATTGCGTGAACAGAAATAGCCGTCCGAGCGCAAGGTTCTGAGCAGTTACAATAACTACATTGAATTTATCAGCGATATGTGCTATGCTTCACCTGATGAAAAAACACTGGGAGAAGCATATTTATGGCGATAATAGGTATAGATTTGGGAACGACAAACAGCCTTGCGGCACATTTCAAGGACGACGGCCCCATTATTATTCCAAATGCACATGGTGAAAACTTAACGCCGTCTGTTGTAAGCGTTGATGAAGACGGCAGCATATTAGTGGGCAAAATTGCAAAAGAGCGCCTGCTGTCGCATCCCGGGCAATCAGCCTCTGTCTTTAAGCGCTATATGGGCTCAAAAAAAGGATTCATTCTTGGCGGCAAAACATTTCTGCCTGAAGAACTGTCTTCGCTGATAATAAAAAGGCTGAAAGAAGATGCGGAACTCTTTCTTGGCGAGCCTGTAGACGAGGCGGTCGTCAGCGTACCCGCCTATTTCAGCAACGCGCAGAGGCATGCAACAAAGATTGCGGGGGAGCTTGCCGGCCTCAAAGTGGAGCGTATCGTCAATGAACCCACGGCAGCAGCTCTGGCATACGGGCTGCATGAAAAGAAGAACTATACAAAGTACCTCATTTTCGACCTTGGCGGCGGCACTTTTGATGTATCGATCCTTGAAAAATACAATAATATTATGGAGGTTCGCGCCGTCGCAGGCGATAACTACCTTGGCGGCGAGGATTTTACCGAGGCCCTGATAACTATGTTCACTAAGGAAAACAACCTGTCAGAGCTTACCCAAACCGAATATGCCATTATTCACAAATGCGCGGAAATAGCAAAACGCGCGTTTTCGGACTCGCACATAGTAATAATGAACTGCATCCTTAAAGGCCGGTTGTATGAGACCTCTATAAGCATCGACGAGTACGCGAACAAATGCGAGGCATTGTTTACGCGCTTGCGCGACCCCATTAAACGCGCCGTATCCGATGCATCTGTCAGCATAAACGACATTGACGCCATTTTGCTTGTGGGCGGAGCGTCGAAGCTGCAGCTTATCAAGCGTTTTGCACAAAACTTGTTCGGGCGGGTTCCGGCTGCGAGCATAAATCCGGATGAAATCGTCGCCATAGGGGCTTCTGTTCATTCGGCGATGAAAGCCCGCCACGAGGCAATTTCCGAAGTAGTGCTCACCGATGTATGCCCATACACGCTCGGAACTTGCGTTTCTATCTACAAACCGAGCGGTTTTTATGAATCGGGGCATTACTTCCCAATCATAGAAAGGAACTCCACAATACCAATATCGCGCACGGAGAGGCTTTATACCCTTTATGACAATCAAACTCAGCTCGCAGTGAAAATACTTCAAGGAGAGAGCAGGAAAGCCGATGATAA
>Ga0099364_10003440_pt1 | contig 24570 bp, 29 predicted proteins | sample TergutTh196P3_FD_73070 | JGI IMG/M metagenome (GOLD analysis project Ga0099364, IMG submission 73070) | Microcerotermes parvus P3 segment gut microbial communities from Pointe-Noire, Republic of the Congo - Th196 P3 | ecosystem: Host-associated > Arthropoda: Insects > Digestive system > Gut ...
CGAGGTCTTCCTGCTGGACGGCGTAGGAACCTCCATCATCGGAAGACCTCGACCCCACCGACGACCGACGCGCCGCCCCTACCAGCCCTCGCCCGCCAACCCGCTACACCCTCAACTGCGTAGAGCCCCTATGACGGGAGGGCTGGGTCAAGCCCACGAAACCGAGAGCCTCACGACGGTGGAAATCGGTGGGTCCGGGCTGAGGCGTACAGGCAGACCGCGGCGGCGGCGGCCAGGTTCAGCGACTCGGCCTGGCCGTGCAGCGGGATGCGGACCGTCGCGTCGGCGGTCTGGAGCACCTCGTCGGGCAGGCCGTGGGCCTCGTTGCCGAACAGCCACGCCGTGGGGCCTGCCAGGTCCGGTACGCCGACGGGGGTGTCGCCCGCTACGTCGAGCAGGTCGTCCAGGTCGCACCGGCCGTCGCCCGCAGCGGCCAGGACGGTCAGACCGGCACCGTGGAGCGTCGCGACCAGGGACGACGTCGCCACCCCGACCGCCACCGGCCGGTGGAACAAGGACCCCGCGGTAGACCGGACCACCTTGGGGTTGTGCACGTCCACCGAGGTGTCGGACAGCAGCACAGCCCCGGCCCCGGCAGCGTCCGCGGTGCGCACCACCGTCCCCACGTTGCCGGGGTCGCGCACCTGCACCAGCACCGCCACCAGGCGTGGCCGGGCGGCCAGGGCCTGCCGCACGGGCACGTCCACCGGGTCGGCGACAGCCACGACCTCCTGGGCGTCCGGGCTCATCGCGGCCAGGACCGCCGGGGTACCCAGACGAGGCAGCACCCCACGTCCCGCGGCCGATGCGACGATCTCGGGGTAGCGCTCGGCCGAGGCCGCGGTCAGGTACACCGCGTGCAGACCCACCGCTGACGCCCGCACCGCCTCGCGTACCGCCTGGGGGCCCTCGACGAGGAACCGCCCGGTCCGTTCCCGCACCGCGCGACCGGCCAGGGCGCGTACCTGCCGCACCCGCTCGGCGCGTGGATTGACCAGCAGCGAGCCGGTCAGCAGGTCGTCCAGCACAGTTCCACCACCCTCAGCAGCCGTCCCGGTGCGTAGGTCTCGCGCCGACCCACTGGTTCGAGCCGACGGACCGGCACGAGACCCACGCACCGGGACCGACGACCTCCGCAGCCAGGGGTCGGCGGGGTGGTCAGGCGGCGCGCGGCGCGTTGATATCGGCCGGGAGCGCCTGCTTGGCGAGGGCGACGATCGCGGCGAACGCCTTGGGGTCGTTGACGGCCATCTCGGCGAGCATCCGACGGTCCACCTCGACCTGCGCGGCCTTGAGGCCCTGGATGAAGCGGTTGTAGGTCATGCCCTCGGCCCGGACGGCCGCGTTGATCCGGGTGATCCACAGCTTGCGGAAGTCGCCCTTGCGCACCTTGCGGTCGCGGTAGGCGTAGACCATCGAGTGGGTGACCTGCTCTTTGGCCTTGCGGTACAGGCGGGACCGCTGACCGCGGTAGCCGCTGGCCCGCTCCAGGGTGGTGCGGCGCTTCTTCTGGGCGTTGACCGCCCGCTTCACGCGTGCCACGTGATGCTCCTTCGTCGTCGGGTCGGACGCTGGCGCGCTGGTGCGCGCGGGACAGTCAGCGGCCGAGCAGTCTCTTGTACTTGCGGGCGTCGGCGGGGGCGAGCTCGACGTCCCCGGCCAGGCGGCGGGTCAGGCGGCTCGACTTGCGCTCGAACAGGTGCCGCACACCCGCCCGTTCCCGCATGAGCTTTCCGGAGCCGGTGACGCGCACCCGCTTCTTGGTGCCGGAGTGCGTCTTGTTCTTCGGCATGGTCCGTTCTCCTTGTCGTTAGTGCCGTCCTTGCGGGCGGCGGTACAGCGCGACGGTCAGCGGCCGACCGGGGGCCGCGGACGCGGGCCCGGTCGAGGTGCTGCCCTCGCGGCAGGCGTCCGGGGCGCCGCGGCCGACGGCCGGGGCACCGGCGCGGTCTTGGCGGCGGCCGGACTGGCCGCGGGTGTCGCAACAGGTTTCGCGGCCGACACACGGGGCGCCGGGGGTTTCGCTGCAGGTTCCGGCTGCGCAACAGGTTCCGGCTCGGCCGGAGGCTCCGGCGCTGCCGGGGCTGGGCTTGTCGAGACTGGGCTTGTCGAGACTGGGCTCGTCGGGGCCGAGGCCTCGGTGGGCACCTCGACCGCCGCGTCCTGGCGGGCCTTGGCCTGGGCGGCCCGCCGGGCCTCGTTGCGCTGCTCGGCCTTCTTCTTCACCGGGGCGATGACCATGACCATGTTCCGGCCGTCCTGCTTCGGCTGGCTCTCCACGAAGCCGAACTCGCCGATGTCATCGGCCAGCCGGGACAGCAGACGGATACCGGCCTCGGGCCGCGACTGCTCCCGGCCTCGGAACTGGATCATCACCTTGACCTTGTCGCCAGCCTTGAGGAACCGCTCGACGTGGCCTTTCTTGGTGCCGTAGTCGTGCGGGTCGATCTTCAGCCGGAAGCGGATCTCCTTGAGGACCGTGTTCGCCTGGTTGCGCCGGGCCTCGCGGGCTTTCATGTCCGCTTCGTACTTGTACTTGCCGTAGTCCATGATCTTGACGACCGGCGGACGAGCGTCAGGTGCGACCTCCACGAGGTCGAGATCGGCGTCCTGCGCCAGGCGCAGGGCGTCCTCCAACCGCACGATGCCGACCTGCTCGCCGGCAGGGCCGACGAGCCGGACCTCGGCGACACGGATCCGGTCGTTGATGCGGGGCTCGCTGATGTGCTGCTCCTTGGGGTCGTCGGTGGCCCCCTGGGACGAAGAAGGCCCTCGTCCCAGGCACAGGGGCGAAGGCCTCACGAACCCACCGGCGTACCGGTACCGGACGTGGCCGGAGCCACGACCGTGGGCTCGACCCGGGCCCTGTCGTCGGGCCGTGGACCACAGTGGTCGTCGACCCCGAGGCTGTCGGGAACGGGTGGGAGAGATCTCCGCTTGTGCACCTGCGCAGCGCGCAGGTCGGTCAGCCGCCGATGGTACCAGAGCCGACCCGACGCCTCCCACTCGTCCGCCCGTCTGGCAGGATGCTCGGGTGACCGACGCACCAGACCCCGACGACATCGCCGCCGCCACCCGAGACATCGCGGACGTCGCGGCCGTCGAGATCATCACTACCGCCGCGGTGCACCTCATGAGCGCCGCCGCGGTCAAGTGCGGTCTGGCGCAGGACGGTCCCGACGGGCGCGGCGAGGACCTGCGCGACCTCGACGAGGCCCGCAAGCTCATCACCGCGCTGGCCGGTCTGGTCGTCACGGCCGCCCCGGACCTGGGCAACGAGCACGCCCGGTCCCTGCGCGACGGGCTGCGCACCCTCCAGCTGGCCTTCCGGGAGGCCTCGCTCTACCCCGACGCCCCCGGCGAAGGCCCCGGAGAGCGGCTGACAGGTCCCGTGTCCTGAGCCCGTTCCGGGTGCGGCACAGCGGCACGGTCCCGTCCTGCCGTCAGGGTCAATATGCTGGTACGCGTCAGCAAGACCTGAGGAGGACACGATGGAGATGCGCAGCTTCGACCCGGGCCAGTTCACCGACGCGGTACAGGACGTGGTCTCGATCCGCCGCGTGTACGGCGAGGCCTACCAGCAGGGTGAGACCTTGGTGATCCCCGTCGCCAAGGTGATCGGCGGTTCCGGCCTGGGCGTCGGGGGCGGCGCGGACAAGGACGGGGCCGACGGCGGGGGCGGCGGCGGGTGCTTCGCCACCCGGGTGCGGGCCACCGGCGTGTTCGTCGTCGACGACACCGGTGTGCGCTGGCACCCCGCGTTCGACCTCAACCGGGCGGTGCTGGTCGGCCAGATCGTGCTCGGCGCGGTGATCGTCACGACGCTCGGCGGTCTGGGGCTGCGCAAGGCCGTGGACGGGTTCAGCCTGCGGCGGATGCTGCTGCGCCGCTGAGCCCGGATCCACCGCCCCGCGGTCACCGCCCGGCGACGTCCAGGGCCTCGGGCAGGGTGAACGCCTCGGCGTACAGGGCCTTGCCGACGATGGCACCCTCGACCCCGAGCGGTACCAGCTCGCGCAGCGCCCGCAGGTCGTCCAGGGTGGACACCCCGCCGGACGCGACGACGGCCGCGTCGGTCCGGGTGCACACCTCGCGCAGCAGGTCCAGGTTCGGGCCGCGCAGGGTGCCGTCCTTGGTGACGTCGGTGACGACGTAGCGGACGCACCCGGCGTCGTCCAGCCGGGCCATCACCTGCCACAGGTCGCCGCCCTCCTGGGTCCAGCCGCGGGCGGCCAGCGTGGTGCCGCGCACGTCCAGGCCGACGGCGATCCGCTCGCCGTGGGCGGCGATGACCGCGGCGGTCCAGTCCGGGTCTTCCAGCGCCGCGGTGCCCAGGTTGACCCGGGTGGCCCCGGCGTCCAGCGCCCGGGCCAGGCTGGCGTCGTCGCGGATACCGCCGGACAGCTCGACGTTCACCCCGGCACCCACCAGGAAGGCGGTGACCTGCGCCAGCCGCGAGGCGTTGTCGCCGCGGCCGAACGCCGCGTCCAGGTCGACCAGGTGCACCCACTGTGCCCCGGCCGACTGCCAGGCCAGGGCGGCGTCCAGCGGGTCGCCGTAGGAGGTCTCAGAACCCGCCTCGCCCTGGACCAGGCGGACGGCCTGCCCGTCGGCGACGTCGACGGCGGGCAGCAGGATCAGACGGTCGGTCACGACGCTCCTTCGGTTCGCGAGGATCACGGTTCGGACAGCGGTGGGTCACGACAGCACGGCGACCCAGTTGCGCAGCAACCTGGCCCCGGCGTCGCCGGACTTCTCCGGGTGGAACTGGGTGGCCGACAGCGGTCCGTTCTCCACGGCGGCGACGAACCGGCCGCCGTGGTCGGACCAGGTCACCGTCGGCGGCGGCTGCGGTCCGGGCTGGACGTCCAGCGGGAACGACCGCGCCGCGTACGAGTGCACGAAGTAGAACCGTTCGTCGCCGACGCCGTCGAACAGCACCGACCCGTCCGGCGCCGTCACCGGCGACCAGCCCATGTGCGGCACCACGTCGGCCTCCAGCCGGTCCACGACACCGGGCCACTCCCCCAGCCCTTCAGAGGCGACCCCGTGCTCCTCGCCCCGGGCGAACATCACCTGCATCCCCACGCAGATACCCAGCACGGGTCGACCGCCGGCGAGCCGCCGGTCGACGACCTGGTCGCCGCGCACGGCGCGCAGCCCGTCCATCACGGCGGCGAACGCCCCGACCCCGGGGACCACCAGCCCGTCGGCCGCCTCGGCGGCGTCCCGGTCGGCGGTCAGCTCGACCTGCGCACCGACCCGCTGCAGCGCCCGCACGGCCGACCGGACGTTGCCGAAGCCGTAGTCGAGCACGACGACACGAGGCTGGGGCACGCCACCCAGAGTACCGGGCACACCCTGCAAGCCGGGCGAAAACCCACCAACGGCGGTATCGGTAGCCGGTAGCATCGCAGCGTGAACGAGGAGCGACTTCTGGTGGTGGACGACGATGCGACCATCACCGACGCCCTCGCCGCCCTGCTGCGGCGGGAAGGGTTCGTCGTGGACGTCGCCTACGACGGCGAGTCGGCGCTGACCGTCGTGGCGTTGGAAGAACCCGATCTGGTGGTGCTCGACATCGTGCTGCCCGGGATCGACGGGCGGGCGGTGCTGCGTCGGCTGCGGGCCGACGGTCGCACCGTCCCGGTGATCCTGCTGACCTCGGTCGGGGAGGCCGCCGAACGGGCCCGTGCCCTGGACGAGGGCGCCGACGACTACCTGAACAAGCCGTTCGACCACTCCGAGCTGGTGTCCCGGACGCGGGCGATCCTGCGCCGCACCCAGCGCGGCACCCTGTCGCTGGCCGCGTCCCCCCGGCTGCGGGCCGGCGACCCCGCCGGCGGGCCCGCGGGCGTCCTGCTGGCCGACCGCCTGACCCGCCGGTACTGGCTGGGCGACCGGGAGCTGGTGCTCACCCCGAAGACCACGACGCTGCTGGACTACCTGCTCACCCACCCCGACGAGCTGATCAGCCGGGACCGGCTGCTGGAGGCCGTGTGGGGGTTCGAAGACCCGATCGGCACCCGAGCCGTGGACCAGCGGGTGGCCGAGCTGCGCAAGGCGCTCGGCGACGACGCGGCCCACCCGCACTGGTTGACGACCGTCCCCGGGCAGGGCTACCGGTTCCACGGTCCGGTCGCGGCCGACTGCTGACACGAGCGAACCGATATGAGCACCCCCCACAGGGCGACCACCGTGGCACCGACCGACCAGACGCTGATCGACACCGTGCCGCTCATGGATCCGGACGACCCCGCTGGCTCCCGGGCGCGCAGCGTCCTGCTCTGGCTGGTCGTCGCGCTCCCCGCGGTCGCCGGGCTGGTCGGGGCCGTCGTCGTGCTGCAGCGCGAATCGCCCCTGGTGGTGCTCACCGCGCCGCTGCCCGCCGTGATCGCCGAGGTGGGCGTGGGGACGAGCCTGGTCGCGAGCCTCTGGCCGTGGCGCCGCCGCCGGGCCCGGCGCCGCGCCTTCGCCGCCGCGCAGGCCGCGCACGCCCAGGCCGTCGCCCGCGACCGGGAGGTGCACGCGATGCGGATGCGGCTGCTGCTACGCCTGGACCACGAGCTGAAGAACCCGCTCCAGGCGCTGCGCCTCACGGTGGCGTCCGCGCCCGACGACCTGGCCCAGGCGCTGCCGGTAGTGGCCGCCCAGGCCGACCGGATCGGCGCCCTGCTCGGCGACCTGCGCAAGCTGGCCGAGCTGGAACGGCGCCAGCTGGACCTGGGCCCGGTAGACCTGGCCGCACTGCTCACCGAGGTGCGCGACGACGTCGCCGCCCGCCCCGGCGGCTTCCAGCGGCGCTGGTCGGTGACCCTGCCCACCGCGCCCTGGCCGGTGCCCACCCTCACCGCCGACCCGGACCTGGTCTACCTGGCGGTCCGCAACCTGGCCGACAACGCCCTGAAGTACTCCCGGCCCGGTGACTCGATCGACCTGCGGGTCAGCGAACCCACCGACGGCTGGGTGCTCGTCGAGGTGGCCGATACCGGCCTGGGTATCCCCGACGACGAGCAGCACCAGGTCTGGGAGGAGTTCGCCCGGGCCTCGACGTCCCGCACCCTGCCCGGCACCGGTATGGGCCTGCCCCTGGTGCGCACCGTGACCCGCCGCCACGGCGGCAGCACCACCCTGCGCTCCCGCGCGGGCTGGGGAACCGCCGTCGGCCTGTGGCTGCCCGTGGTTCCGCCCGCGGTCCCCGTCGCCCGTCCCGGTGCTCAACCGAACGTCGGGATGTAGATCTCGACCCGACGGTTGAGCTGGCGCCCGGCGGGGTTGTCCTGACCGTTGATCTGGTTGGGGGCCACCGGGCGGGTCTTGCCGTACCCGACGGCCTCCAGGTTCGAGGTGACACCGGCGGCGAGCAGGCCGTCGCGCACCGCATCGGCCCGGTTCTCCGACAGGGTCTGGTTGAACGCGTCGTCGCTGATCGAGTCGGTGTGGCCCTCGATGACCGCCTTGGGCACCTGGTTGTCCTTCAGCGCCTGGGCGACGGTGTCCAGCACCGCCTGGGCGTCGGGACGGATATCGGCCTGGCCGAAGTCGAACAGCAGCGTCGCGTCCACGGTGATCGATACCCCGCAGAACGTCTGCGGTGTCAGTGCGCCCAGCGGCGGGAACTTGCCCAGAGCGGGCACCGGCGTCAGCGGCGGGGCCGCCACGTCCAGCACCTGGGACCCGACGATGTGCGCGGTACCGTTCCCGTCGTTCTCGATCAGCAGCCGGTCGGCGACGTACGAACCCGATCCGTCACCGTTGTTCTTGATGACGATACCGCCGCCGGAATAGCCGCCCGAACCGTCGCCCTCGTTGGTGATGATCCCGTCCGGACCGCTGTACGTCCCGGCACCTTTCCCGTCCAGGGAGACGACCAGCCCGGCGTCACCACCCGACCCGGTGTACAGACCCGAACCGTCGGCGCGCGCCTCTATGATCGCCGACGGCCCCACATAGGTACCCGACCCGTCGGCCTTGACCTGGATGGTCTCGTTCGAAGACAGGACCAGCCCCGACCCGTCGCCGAAGTTCTGGGTGATCCCGTCCGGACCGGCATAGGTCGTGCCGCCGTCGCCGTAGGCCAGCGTCGCCCCGTCGGAGATGATCCGGGTACCGGAGTCGTCGCAGGCCACCGGGGACAGGGTCAGACCAGGGTAGCGGTCGCCGATATCGGCGAACTGCTGGGTGAACGCATCGTCCCGGGCGTACAGCAGCGACATGTCCGGCAGCGTGAACAGCGGCACGTCCGGGAACTGCCCCATCTCGTAGCCCGGCACCACCATTCCCGGTACCACGTCCGTCACCGGCGCTCCCGCCGCGGCCGTCCTCCCCGGCTCCGACTCCCTTACCGGGCTGTCCGCGGACGACCATGAACACCCCGTCGCCACAAGTCCAGCGGCAGTCACGACGGCCAGGACGACCGTCCGCCGCCGTCCCTCAGTTCTTCTTGACATTGGTATGGCTTCCCGTGTTGGTCACCGAGGGAGAGCCTTGGTCGTAGTAGACACCCGCATGGTCCGCCTGGATAGTGACCCGTGGACCAATCGTGCCGGTGTAGACCTTGGCATGGTTGGCCGCGTCCGCCGGTGCCACTGTCACGTCGCCCAGGGTTCCGGTATAGACATGGACGTGGCCTGCGGCGATGGTGAGGCTGCTGACCTCGTTGGCGACGACCCTGGAATGCATACCGCCCGTACCCACGTTGACGCGGTCCGCCTGAGCGACCCAGACTTTGACATGGCCATGCGTAACGTTGACGTCGGTGCAGTGACCGTGCAGGACCACCTTCTGGTGGTCGCCGGTCGAGCTCCACGGACCGTCGTTGCACTCGTAGGGGAACTGGCTGCCGCTGCTGACGGAGCCGAACTGTTCGACACGGGTCGCGAAGCTGCTGTCGGACTCGCCAGGCTGCTGCACCGGTTCGTCCGGGACGACGCCACCCGCGACTCCGTCCGCCTCGCCGCTGTCATTCCTGTCGACGGCCCGGCCACCCTGCGACCCGTCACTGGCGATCGGTCGATCACTCCCGTCCGCGCCTCGCGAGCCACCGTCGTCGACCAAGACTCCGCACGCTGACAGAACCAGGGTCGATGCCAGGGCCAGAGAGGCCGCGAGCACCATCTTCCTCATCGCCTATCCCAATCCTCGTCGGGTCCGGAGGATCCGAACCGCCCTCGCCATCGTATGAGCATCACGACGAGACAGGGAACGATCTGGCGTATCAGTCCTGAGACATGTGTCGCAATTCTGCGACACATGAGCTGACGTGACGGACAGCCCTCTCACCTCTCGCCGGACCCATCTTCACCGTTGAACCAGCACCGCAACAACGACCCTCGGAACGATCGGGCACCCCTCAGTTCTTCTCGACACTGGTATACTTTCCTGTATTGGTCACCGAGGGGGAACCTCGGTCGTAGTAGATACTGGTGGAGTATCCCTGGATCGTGACCCGCGCACCTATCGTGCCGGTGTATATCGATGCGTATCTAGCATCGACTCCCACCGTCACGCTGTCCAAAGTTCCGGCATAGACGTCAGCGCTGTATCCCGCTATGGTAAGATCGCCAATCTGGTCTGCGACAACCTTGGCATACCGAGCGTCCGCACTCACGTTGACGCGGTCCGCCTGAAAAACCCATACTTCGACACTATAGTGCGTGATGTTAACGTCGGTGCAGTGACCGTTCAGGACCACGGTCTGGTATTGGCCTGTCGAGCTCCACGGACCGTCGTCGCACTCGTAGGGGAACTGGCTGCCGCTGCTGACGGAGCGGAACTGCTCGGCGCGGGTCGCGAAGCTGCTGTCGGACTCGCCGGACTGCTGCACCGGCCCGTCAGAGCTGACGTCATCCGAAACCCCGCCCGGCTCACCGTCGTCGCTGTCGCCGACGGCTGGTCCCTGCGAACCGGTGACGGGGTCGTCCCCAGCGGTCTGGGTGCTTTTCGAGTCACCGTTGCTGAACGAGATACCGCAGGCTGACAGCGCCAGGGCCGACACCATCGCCAGCCCGGCCGCGAAGGCTCTCTTCCTCATCGTCTGCTCCAGGCTCCTTGTCGGACCGCCGATCCGCGGCACCAGTCCACAGCGTAGAGGCGTCGCGCCGGTCCCCCGGACGGTTCGGCGTAACAGCCCTGGAACACCGTGTCGCAATGCTGCGACACCAGAAGCTGCGCGAAGGTCCCAGGCCCCGGGCAGCGAGGTGTACGGCGCCGGACGGCCTTCACGCCGACGACCGGTGCCCTACCAGGTCGGGGAACGCGTGAGACGCCCCACCGTCAGCGTCCGCGGGCCTGCCGGGCGGCCTTGCTGAGCAGGCGCAGGGCCTTGAACCGGGACATGCCCGCGCTGGGCACGGTGCCTTCCAGGTCGTCGAGGGTCGTGCTGCCGAGCAGCAGGTCTTCCAGGAGGGCGGGGCCCTCGGCCAGCACCAGGCCGGGTGGGGCCTCCTCGCCGCGGACGCCCCGGGACCACACCGCGGCGGCGATCGACCCGTCGCGGCGTTCCAGCAGCACCACCCTGGTGCCGGGCAGCATGCGGGACACGGCGGCGGCGGCCTCGGCCGCTGCCGTCGGGTCGGTCAGCACCGCGACCGACCCGGCTGCCGAGCCGACCGCCTCGGCCTGCACCCCGGCCAGGCAGCACACCGCGGCCAGCGGTTCGGCGGCCACCACCTGGGTGAGCAGCAGCGCGACGGTCACCGGTTCGTCCAGGCCGGACGGGTCGTCAGGCACCGGAGCAGGCCCCCGAACCGGCCCCTGAACCGGCTCTGTGGTGTCCGGACGGTCAGCCGGTGCGTCGAACGGACGGCCGACGGGGTCGACGAGCCCGCTGAGGTCGTCGGGGACCACGAGCGCGTCCAGGTCGTCGGGCACCCAGGACTCGTCGTCGGGACGGTCCGCGCCGGGCTCACGACCGGTCACAGGGCCCCCTTGGTCGACGGCACACCGACCACCCGCGGGTCCGGCGCGACGGCGGCGCGCAGCGCCCGGGCCAGGGCCTTGAACTGGGCTTCGACGATATGGTGCGGGTCGCGCCCGGCCAGCAGCCGCACGTGCAGGGTGAGGTGGGCGTGATGCGCGACCGACTCCAGGACGTGCCGGGTGAGCGCACCAGTAAAGTGCCCACCGACCAGGTGCTGCGCCTGCCCCTCAGGTTCCCCGGTGTGCACCAGGTAGGGACGGCCGGAGACGTCCACCACGGCCTGGGCCAACGCCTCGTCCAGCGGCACCGTGGCGTCGCCGTAGCGGGCGATACCGGTCTTGTCGCCCAGGGCCTGGCGCAGCGCCTGGCCCAGGCAGATCGCGACGTCCTCGACCGTGTGGTGCACGTCCACCTCGGTATCACCGGTGGCCCGTACGACGAGGTCGATCAGCGAGTGACGGCCCAGCGCGGTGAGCATGTGGTCGTAGAACGGGACGGTGGTGGAGACCGCGGTGCGGCCCGTGCCGTCCAGGTCCACCTCCACGTGCACGGACGACTCGGCCGTCGTGCGGTCGACCACACCAGTGCGGTGCTTCACTGCTCCACCACCTCGTCCAGGGCGGCCCCGAAAGCCGCCATCTCCTCGGGCGTGCCGATCGACACCCGGAGCCACCCGTCGGGCCCGACTTCACGCACCAGCACACCACGGTCCAGCAGACCCTGCCAGATCGCGTGCGCATCGTCGAACACGCCGAACAGCACGAAGTTGGCGTCCGAGTCGCAGGCCCGCAGGCCCCGGGCCCGCAGCGCCGCCACCCACCGGTCGCGTTCCACGCGCAGCGCCCCGACCTGCGCCATCAGCTCAGGGGTGTGGGCCAGCGCCGCCCGGGCGACGGCCTGGGTGACCGCCGACAGGTGGTACGGCAGCCGCACGACACGCAGAGCGTCGACCAGCTCGGCCGTCCCGGCCAGGTAGCCCACCCGGGCCCCCGCCAGGCCGAACGCCTTGGACATGGTCCGGACCACCGCCAGGTGCGGGTACTCCCCCAGCAGCTCGGTGGCCGAGGGCGTACCCGGTCGACGGAACTCCCCGTAGGCCTCGTCCACCACCACGACGCACCCGCCCGGTACCCGCGCCGCGGCGTCCAGCACCGCCCGCGTGGTAGCCACCGGCAGAGCCGTCCCGGTCGGGTTGTTCGGGCTGGCCAGCAGGACCACCGACGGCCGCACCTGGTCGACCAGCGCCGTCGCGTGGTCGAGGTCAATGGCGAAGTCTGCGTCGCGACGCCCTGTCACCCAGGTCGTGAAGGTGTCCCGGGCGTACTCCGGGTACATCGAGTAGGTCGGCGCGAAGCTCAGCGCGGTGCGGCCCGGCCCGCCGAAGGCCTGCAGCACGTGCAGCATCACCTCGTTCGAGGCGTTGGCCGCCCAGACCTGGCTGGGTTCCAGCCGCACCCCAGACTCGACAGCCAGGTAGTCGGCCAGGTCAGAGCGCAGCGCCAGGCAGTCCCGGTCCGGGTACCGGTTCAGCTGCCGGGCCGCCACCCGCACCGCCTCGGCGATACCGTCCACGACCTCCGGGCTCGGCGGGTACGGGTTCTCGTTGGTGTTGAGCCGCACCGGCACGTCCAGCTGCGGAGCCCCGTACGGACTCAGCCCGACCAGCTCGGAGCGCAGGGGTAAGGTCACGCCCCCGATTCTAGAGACAGCCCGCCCCACATCCGACTCAGTGCCACCGCAGAAGGCGTACGCAGGGTGCGCCGACGGACCCCCCTCCACCTATGGCCCGAGGTCGAGCGATGACTGGCTGAACTTGTCGCGCAGGAACCGCCCCTGGCCGGTCAGCGTGTCGAGCCGCTTGGCGAAGAGGGCGTCGCGGATGCGGACGCTCTCCGTGTCGAGAAGGGCGAGCTGTGCCATGAGCTCGGTGTGCGCCGCGGCGCGGCCCGCACCGACGGTCTGCGGCAGGTCGAGGTAGGTCTGGACGCTTGTCGGGAGATAGTCACCGATCATCTGCTCGACGGTGTGACGCTGGTCGCGGGCGACGGCGAGGTCGTCCCACGAGCGCAGGATCTCGCCCAGGGTGCCGACGATCGTCGTGACCTGTGCCTGAGCGTCGGCGTCAAGCCCGCGCAGACGGCGCCCGAGAACGCCGAGCTGGTCCTCGAGATCGGCCTTCGAAGCCCCGAGGGACAGGCCGAGCCGTAGCGTGACGCGCCGGTGCGGCGCGACAAGAGCGCCGACACCGTAGGCCGCGACGACGACGACAGGCCACAGGGGGCCGAGCCCGAAGACGAGCTGGGCCACGAGCGCAAGGATCGCGCAGCCGCTGCCGACGAGGTTCTTCGTCGAGGCAAGCCAGCGGTCGACACCGCCGGTCTTACTGGTAGCCACGAATCTCCCGGAAGGCCCGTGCGAGGTCGCCACCGCGCGCGTCGAAGGTCTGTCCGCCCGTGAGGTCCGCGACCTGCTGCATCTCGTCGGCGTTGGTGTCGCCGAAGAGGACGACGAACGTCGGGATATCAGCCGCCGCGTCGCCGAGCGACGGGTAGAGCTGCCGGAAGTCGTCAAGGCTCCGGCCGCTGTTGTTCTCCCCGTCGGTCATCAGGACGACGGAGACGAAGGTGTCCGGTCGCTCCTGCTTCTGCGCGACGGCCAGACCGTAGGCCGATGCGAGCGCGTCGTAGACCGCGGTGCCCCCGTTCGTCGGGAGGTGGTCGGCGAAGTCGGTGATCTGCTGGTACGCGACCGCCAGGTCGGTGCGGGGAATGTCGACGACGACCGGGTCGGCGACAGTGGTGCTGAACGTGAGCAGCGAGATTCGTTCTCCGCCGCGGAACCGTGTGAAAGCGCCGACGGTCGACGTGTCCGCGCCCGCGAGATTCTTCAGCGCTGTCTGGAGCGACGCGATGCGGTCCCCTTCCATCGACCCCGAGGTGTCAAGGACGAACACCGCCTGGGCCGGGGCTCGGGCCGAGCCGAGGTAGGCGCTGATGAGCGAGTTCGCTGTCTCGATGGTGTTGGGGAACGGGGTCTCGAAGAGCACACCGCTCGGGAAGGTCGATCCGGTGTCGATGCTGGGCACCCCGGGGCGGCGGTGCACCTGGTCGACGATCTTCCGCTGGACGTCAGGTGTCGTGAGCCAGGCCGTGAGCTGGTCGAAGAGAGCACGCTTGGAGCCGTCCGCGGACGACAGGAGCGTCAGGGGGTAGTCGCTCGTCACGACGCCGTCGCGCGGGACGACGATCGTCAGCGGCATCCCCTCCGCCTGCATGCCCATGAGGACAGACTCGTAGTTGACGATCCCGTCGATCGCGGACGGGTTCTCGCGGTAACGGTCGGCCAGCCAGCCCGAGGACCCTGCGGTGAGCTGCTGACCCGTCGCGAACTTCGTGAGCTCCGGCAGGACACCGTCGATATCGGACGGCGTGAGGGCCGACCCGGTGCCGCTCAGAGCGGTCGCCACCGAGACGAGGGCAGAGAAGCCCGAGTTCGACGCGGCGGGATTCGTCATGCCGTACGTGAGCTCGCCGTCGGCGGCGGCGTCGGCGATATCGGCCCAGCTCGGGGCCGTCGTGTCCCAGCCGAGCCGGGTGGCAGCCGCCGGAGTGAGACCGAGCACGACGGGCGAGGACATGATCTTCACGGATTCGCGGATCGCCGTTTCGGCCCCGGGCAGCAGCGAGAGGTACCGGTTGTTGGGGAACCACGTCGCGTCGTACGTCCCGGCGGCACCGCCGGCGGCGACGAGCTCCGTCCCCTCGATGGTGCCCGAAAAGTCGAGGCGGACGTCGACCCCGATGGCGTCCTTCGCCTCGGCCAGGATGGGGAGCATGTCCTGCACCTCGCTTCCCGCGAGGACGCGCAGGACGTCGGGGCCGTCGCTCGCACCGTCGTCAGAGCCGGACGTGCATGCGGCCAGGAGGGCGACGGCGACGACCGCGGCCAGACCGCGCATTCGGGACATATCAGGCTCCGAGTCCCGGCGAGGCCGCGCCGGACGGCTGGTGTCGTACAGGGTGCGCGACGGCGGAGGCGCCGGTCATGGTTGTTCCTCGTTACGGGCCACGGAGCTCGTGTAGCGGTCGGAGATGGCCTGGATTATTGACTCGAGAACCTCATAGCTCGGCGGTTCGACGACGCCGACGGGCGTCGGTGGGACAGCGAGGCCACGGTCGGTGAGGACGGAGGCGAAGACGGCGGGGTCGGCGGGGCGGAAGCCGTGCCGGGCGGCGAGGCGGGCCAGTGCCGGGTCGGTCATGAGGAGCTGCCCCACCGCGTCTCCAGCGGGCGTCAGGGGGATGACGGTGTGCTTGGACAGCACCGTGGGAGAGGGGTACATGAGCATCATGTCGGGTGTGACGGCTGCCGTGCCGGTGTCGTGGTCTGTCATCTGCTGTCCGAGGAACTGAGCCTCGTAGACCATGACGAGCGGCTTGGACCCGATGCCCTGCGAGAGGTAGTCGGCGAACGGGTCCTCGCTCGACGAGGCGGAGAACCCCTGCCCGAGGAACAGCTGCGCCATCTCGTCGATGATCGCGTCCTGCTGCTCTATCCCCGTGACGACATTGTCCCCGTTGACGACGTAGGAGGCGATGGACAGGTACATCGCCGCGGAGTTCGACGAGCGGATGTCCGTCGACGACAGGAGCAGCTCGCGCGGGCTCGGGTAGGCGGTGTCCGCCCCCGGCAGGTCACTCCACCGCGTGCCTGCGCGGACCGCCGCCAGGTACTGCGCCACGTCGAGGTGCCAGACTCCGGCGCCGTCCTGCGAGACGATGCCCGCTTCCTCGAGAAGGGGCGCGAGCGGGGCGAACGTCGCGACGGCCATCGGCGAGTAGAACGGCGAGTACGACGTCGCGACCCCGGTGCGCTGGCTCACCTTGAGCGCCGCAGGAGCGGAGGACGGGAAGACGAAGTCGACCCCGGTGAGGTCTGCCGTCGTCGCGATCTGGCGCGACCCGGCGGTCGTCACCTTGACGGTGTACCCGTTGGCTGCGAATTCCGCCTGCACGGCCGGGTCGTCGAAGAAAGGCTTCTTCTCCGATCCGATGACACCCTCGACGACGGTGAGGTCCGTCGACCCGCCGCCACCAGAGCCGCCACGACCCCACACGACGGCGACGACGATCCCCACGACAAGCACGGCAGCGAGGAGCAGACCGACGTTCCGCCTCGTTCTCATCGTCCGCTCTGTGGTTGGATCCGCATCTCAGGCAGCAGGGTACAGATAGCCAAAGGCGCTCACGGTAAATTGCACATGAACACTCGATGAACGCGGCGGCCTGAGCCGCGACTCCACGCCGCTACCTCAACCTGTTCGAGCCTGCCGCAGTCGGGCGACGAGCAGCACCACCCAGGCGCCCAGCAGGGCGCCCGACGTGTTGGCGACCAGGTCGCGCACATCGGGGACCCGGCCTGGGATCCAGTGCTGGACCAGCTCGATGAAGCAGGTCAGTGCCACACCGGCGACGACGACCCACCACCAGCGGGCACGACCGACCAGCGGGACGCCGAGCAGGCCCAGGGGGACGAACATGATGATGTTCGCGGTCAGCTCCAGGCCGGGTTCGGTGACCCAGCCGGTGCCGGGGAGGCGGTGGAGCAGCCGGGCCACGTGCCACATCACGCCGTGCGCGGTCGGCGACGCCGGGGTGAGCGTGATCAGACCGACCACGACCAGGTACAGCACCATCGTGCCGGTCAGCACGACCCGGGCCCTGGTCTGGGCTGCGGGCTGGCCCGCGGCGCAGTCCCGGCCGACGGCGGGTGGGCTCACGCCTCGAACCGGGCCTGGACCGCCTCACCGTGCGCGGGCAGCTGTTCGACGGCGGACAGCGCGACGACGTGGTCGGCGACGGCGGCCAGGGCGTCGGCGTCGTACTCGATCACCTGCACTGCGCGGACGTAGGAGTGCACCCCCAGGCCGGAGGAGTAGTGGGCGGCCCCGCCGGTGGGCAGCACGTGGTTGGACCCGGCGACGTAGTCCCCCAGCGACACCGGCGAGTACGGTCCGACGAAGATCGCCCCGGCGCTGGTCACCTGTTCGGCCAGCGCGGCGGCGTCGACGGTCATGATCTCCAGGTGCTCGGCACCATAGGCGTCGACCACGTCCAGCCCAGCGGCGATATCGTCCACCAGCACGACGGCGGACTGCGGTCCGGCCAGCGCGACGGACGCCCGCTCACGGTTGGCCGTGGCGGCCAGCCTGGGGGCGAGCGCCCGCTCGACCGCGTCGGCCAGCTCGGGCGAGTCGGTGACCAGCACCGCCGCGGCCAGCGGGTCGTGCTCGGCCTGGGAGAGCATATCGGCGGCGACGTGCTGGGGGTCGGCGGTAGCGTCGGCCAGGATCGCGACCTCGGTGGGTCCGGCCTCCGCGTCGATCCCGACCACCCCGCGCACCAGCCGCTTGGCGGCAGCGACATACACGTTGCCCGGCCCGGTGACAACGTCCACCGGTTGGCACACCACGGTCCCGTCGGCCTCGGCCGCGCCGTAGGCCAGCATAGCGACGGCCTGCGCTCCCCCGGCGGCGTAGACCTCGTCCACGCCGAGCAGCCCGCAGGTGCCCAGCACCCCCGGGTCGGGCAGCCCGCCGTTGCTGACCTGCGGCGGTGACGCGACCGCCAGGGACGGCACACCGGCCGCCTGCGCGGCCACCACGTTCATCACCACCGACGACGGGTACAGCGCCAGCCCACCCGGCACGTACAGGCCCACCCGACGCACCGGCAACCAGCGCTGCCGCACCTGCGCACCAGGGCCGACCTGCACGGTGAACGGCGCCGGGACCTGCGCGGCGTGGACTGCCCGCACCCGGTCGATGGCCTCGGTCATCCCGTCGCGCACCGCCGGGTCGAGCGCCTCCACCGCAGCCGCGACAGCCTCGGCGGGTACCCGCAGGTGCTGGGGCCGCACCTGGTCGAACTTCTCCGACCAGTCGCGCAGCGCGTCAGCACCCCGGTCGCGCACGTCGGCCACGACGGGTGCCACCTGCTCGGCGGCGTGCTCTACGTCCATCTCGGCCCGCGGCAGCGTGACGACGAGCTGGCTTCGGGTCAGGGTCTTGCCACGCAGGTCGATCCGTGAGATCACGCCACCCAGTCTAGGGTGACGCGAGGGATGCGGCTGGCGCCGCCGCCGTCGGGAGGCCGACGGGGCGAGGCCGCTGCCGGAGGTGGTTGACACCCTGGCAGAAGTCGAATAGCGTCTGTTATATAACGAACGTTGTATGAGGAGGACAGGCAGTGGCCCCACCACGGATCAAGGTGACCCGGGACGACATCCTGACCGCCGCGCTCAACCTGGTGCGCCAGTCGGGGATCGAGTCTCTGAACGCACGCAACCTGGCTCTGGCCCTGGGGTGCTCGACCCAGCCGATCTTCACCCACTTCTCCACCATGGAAGAGCTGAGGTCGGCCGTCTACTCCCGCACCGACGAGTACCAGAGCACCTACCTGAACGAGCACGTCACCCTCGACCAGGACGTGATGGCCAGCTTCGGCATGGCCTACATCGACTTCGCCCTGGCCGAACCCAACCTCTTTCGTTTCCTGACCGGCTACGACAACGCCGAGGACCCGGCGGACGCGGTGACCAGCGACGACTGCCACGGCCAGGAGATCGACCCCATCCGCCGCCTGGTCGCCGCCGACGACGAGACCGCCAACGCCGCGTTCCTGGACATCTACCTGTACGCCAGCGGGCTGGCCGCGTCCCTGGTCGCCAACCAGATCGACCTCGACCGTGACCAGATCAAGGCCATGGTCACCCGCATGGGTGCTCTGCTGACCGCCGGACCGCCCACCACCTGAACCAACCAACCACCTCTGCTCCGCTGGCCGACGGCCAAGCGGCCATGCTGTCGCGTCCTCGCGACAGACCACCCACGAAGGAGACACCCGATGAACACCACGACCCTGCCTCGCCCGGTCCTGCTGCAGACTCTGTGGCTGGTCCTGGTCCTGAGCTTTCTCTGGTGCGACGTCGTCTCGCTGATGGACCCCCAGGACCCGTACACCGGGATGAACGAGTGGACGCTGACGGCCGCCGGGGTCTGGATGCTGGTGCCGGTGCTCATGATCGTGCTGTCGCGCCTGCTCCGGCGGCGCACCGGCCGACCGCTCGGCATCACGGTCGCGGCGCTGCTGATGCTGGGCCATGTCGGCTCCCTCTTCATGGGCATGCCCACGCCCTACTACGTGCTCTTCAGCGTCGTCGAGGTGGCCACCATGGTGACGATCATCGTGCTCACCTGGACCTGGCCAGCCGACGACCAGGTCTAGCGGGTCTCGTCGGCTCGTCAGCCGCCGCGGCGGGCCCGCAGCGCGGCCAGGGCCTCGTCCAGGAGCGCTGCGCCGTCCTCTTCGGTGCGGCGTTCCTTGACGTAGGCCAGGTGGGTCTTGTACGGCTCGTTGCGCGACGGGGACGGCGGGTTGGCCTGGTCCTGACCGGCCGGGAAACCGCAGCGCGGGCAGTCCCAGGTCACCGGGGCCTCCTCGACAGCCTCCTCCGCGAAGCTGGGGCGGGTCTCGTGGCCGTTGACGCACCAGTACGAGATCCACACCCGCGGTGCGGCCAGGCCGCGCTCAGACTCGCCGATCGGCCCGGCCCCGACGCGCGAACCGCGGATCGCACTTCCACCCGCCATCAGATCCCTCCCTCACGCCTTCTCGATGAGACCCAGCACCACGATGATGGTCGTCCACACCAGCGCCGCGCCGATAGTGATTCGGTTGAGGTTGCGCTCGGCCACACCCGAGCTGCCGGCGGACGAGCTGATGCCACCGCCGAACATGTCCGACAGGCCCCCGCCACGGCCCTTGTGGAGCAGGACCAGGAGCACCAGCAGGAGGCTGGACAGCACCAGCAGCACCTGGAGCGCGATCTTCAACGCGGACACGCGGTTCTTCTTTCGTTGCAGACGTCATACAGCACTGCGAGGCCGAGACCGGCCGCCACACCAACAGCAGCACCAGGGTAAGCGACAAACTGCCGAGGCAGAACCGGGACCCGACGACGCGGATCCCGGTTCAGCCTCGGTTCAGCCATGCGTCAGCGGACGTGCGCCTGGTAGCGCACGATCTTGGCGAACTCCGCGGGGTCCAGGCTGGCCCCGCCGACCAGGGCGCCGTCCACGTCCGGCAGGTCCATGATCGCCGCCACGTTGGACGACTTCACCGACCCGCCGTACAGGATCCGCACCGCGTCGGCCGTCGCCTGGTCGTACAGCTCGGCGACCCGCGCACGGACGGCCGCGGCCATGTCCTGGGCGTCCTCGGGGCTGCACACCACGCCCGTGCCGATGGCCCACACCGGTTCGTAGGCGACGACCAGGCCCGCGACCTGCTCGGCGGTGAGACCTTCCAGGCCGCCGTCGAGCTGGCGCAGAGTGTGCGCCGTGTGGCCGCCCGCCTCGCGGACCTCCAGCTCTTCGCCGACGCACAGGATCGGCACCAGGCCGTGGGCCAGCGCCGACTTCACCTTGGCGTTGGTGACCGTCTCGTCCTCGCCGTGGTACTGCCGCCGCTCGGAGTGCCCGACGACGGCGTACGTGCAGCCCAGCCTGGCCAGGAACTGCCCGGAGATCTCCCCGGTGTAGGCGCCGGAGACGTGGGCCGAGACGTCCTGCGCGCCGTACTCGATCGCCAGCTTGTCGGCGTCGACCAGGGTCTGTACCGAGCGGATATCGGTGAACGGCGGCAGCACCGCGACCTCGACCGCGTCGAAGTCGTGCTTGCCGTCGCGCAGCTCCCAGGCCAGCTTCTGCACCGTGGCGATGGCCTGCTGGTGGTCCAGGTTCATCTTCCAGTTGCCCGCCATCAGTGGGGTGCGGGCGCCCTTGTCGACGGCAGCCATCACGACTCCAGCACAGCGATACCGGGCAGCTGCTTGCCCTCCAGCAGCTCCAGGCTGGCCCCGCCACCGGTGGAGATGTGCCCGAACCTGGCCTCGTCGAAACCGAGCCGACGCACCGCGGCGGCCGAGTCGCCACCGCCGACGATGGTGAACGCACCGTTGGCGCCCGCGTCTACCAGGGCCTGCGCCACCGCGCGGGTACCGGCGGAGAACTGCTCGAACTCGAACACCCCCGCCGGGCCGTTCCACACGACGGTCTTGGCGTCGGCGATCTTCGCGGCGAACAGCTCGCAGGACCGCGGGCCGATGTCCAGGCCCATCTGGTCGTCGGGTATGGCGTCGACCGGTACGACGGTGGCCGGGGCGTCCGCGGCGAACTTCGGGGCGACCACACCGTCGACGGGCAGGACGATCTCGACGCCCTTGGCCTTGGCCTGCTCCAGATAGCCCTTGACGGTGTCCACCTGGTCGGCCTCCAGCAGCGAGGTCCCGACCGAGTGGCCCTGGGCCACCGCGAAGGTGTAGGCCATGCCGCCGCCGACGATCAGCCGGTCGGCCTTGCCCAGCAGGTTCGAGATGACGCCGAGCTTGTCGGAGACCTTCGCCCCGCCGAGCACCACGACGTACGGCCGGGCCGGGTCCTCGGTGGCCCGCCGCAGCGCCGCGACCTCGCCCAGCACCAGCAGACCGGCGGCGTGCGGCAGCCGCTGCGCGACGTCGTAGACCGACGCCTGCTTGCGGTGCACCACGCCGAACCCGTCGGAGACGAAAGCGTCGGCCAGCGCCGCCAGCTCGTCGGCCAGGGCGCCGCGCTCGGCGTCGTCCTTGGACGTCTCACGGGCGTCGAACCGCACGTTCTCCAGCAGCGCGACCTGGCCGTCGCCCAGGGCGCCGACGACCTGCCGCGCCGACGGGCCGACGAAGTCTGCGGCCAGGGCCACAGGCTGGCCCAGCAGCTCACCGAGCCGGGCCGCGACCGGTGCCAGCGAGTACTTCGGGTCCGGGGCGCCCTTGGGGCGGCCCAGGTGGGCGGTGACCACGACGCGGGCCCCGGCGTCCAGCAGCCGGGTCAGGGTCGGCAGGGCCGCCCTGATCCGGCCGTCGTCGGTGATGGTCGTGCCGTCCAGCGGCACGTTGAAGTCAGAACGGACCAGCACGCGCTTGCCGCGCAGGTCGCCTAGGTCCTCGATCGTCTTCATGGTTCCTCGGTTCTTCTCGTCCGGACGTGCGAGCGTCCGCGCGCGGCCAGAAGCACGACCGCGCGCGGACGCTCAGTGGGTCTCACCGTCGGTGGCGTCAGAGCCGCTCGCCGACGTACTGGGTCAGGTGCACGAGGCTGGAGGAGTACCCCCACTCGTTGTCGTACCAGGACACGACCTTGACCAGGTCGCCCTGCACCTTGGTCAGCTTGGAGTCGAAGATGCTCTGGTGCGGGTTGGTGATGATGTCGCTGGAGACGATGTCGTCCTCGCAGTACTCGAGGACACCCTTGAGCGGACCGGCGGCGGCGGCCTTCACCGCGGCGTTGACCTCGTCCACCGAGGTCTCCCGGCCGGCCACGAAGGTCAGGTCGGTGGCCGAGCCGGTGATGGTCGGCACCCGCATCGCGAACCCGTCGAGCTTGCCCTTGAGCTCGGGCAGCACGAGGGCCACGGCCTTGGCGGCCCCGGTGGAGGTCGGCACGATGTTCTGTGCCGCGGCCCGGGCCCGGCGCAGGTCGCGGTGCGGACCGTCCTGGAGGTTCTGGTCGCCGGTGTAGGCGTGGATCGTCGTCATCAGACCGCGCTGGATGCCGACCGAGTCGTTCAGCGCCTTGGCCATCGGGGCCAGGCAGTTGGTGGTGCACGAGGCGTTGGAGACGATGTGGTGCGCCGCCGGGTCGTACAGCGTGTGGTTCACACCCATGACAACCGTGATGTCCTCGTTCTTCGCCGGGGCGGAGATGAGGACCTTCTTGGCGCCGCCGTCGATATGGGCCTTGGCCTTGGTCGCGTCGGTGAAGAAGCCCGTGGACTCGATGACGATATCGGCGCCCAGGTCGCGCCAGGGCAGCGCCGCCGGGTCGCGCTCGGCCATCGCGGCCATCTTCTTGCCGTCGACGACGATGCTCGACTCGTCGTAGGAGACGCTCAGCGGGAACCGACCCAGCACCGTGTCGTACTTCAGCAGGTGCGCCAGGGTCTTGTTGTCGGTGAGGTCGTTGACGCCGACGACCTCGATGTCAGCGCCCTCCGCGACGACGGCGCGCAGGAAGTTGCGCCCGATCCGGCCAAAGCCGTTGATGCCGACCTTGATGGTCACGTGCCCTCCTCGTCGATGCGCCGCCATCGGCGCACAGTAGCGGTGTTCCGTCCGCACGACCGGCGTGCAGTCCGCGCCCGACCGCGTCCGCGCAGCCCCCAGGGGAGTGCACGGTGCGGTCGGACAGCACGACCCTATATCCAATCGACTACCCCTGCCACGACGTGCACGGCACTCGGGCGATCCCGTCTGCCACCGGATCGGTGCAGGTCAGCAGCGATACGGGCCGACCGGGCCAGGGTCGCCAAAACCGCGGCAAATCGGGCGCTGGCGAGACACCGTGCCTCAGATATCGAGAAGATCCATGTTCAGCGCCGACTCGGTGTCCGGCACACCCAGCTCGGCGGCCCGCTTGTCGGCCGTCGCCAGCAACCGCCGGATGCGCCCGGCGACGGCGTCCTTGGTCAGCGGCGGGTCGGACATCTTGCCCAGCTCTTCCAGCGACGCCTGCTTGTGCGCCAGGCGCAGCTCGCCCGCCTCCCGCAGGTGGTCGGGCACGTCGGGGCCGAGGATCTCGAAGGCCCGCTCCACCCGGGCCCCGGCGGCCACCGCGGCGCGGGCCGAGCGGCGCAGGTTCGCGTCGTCGAAGTTGGCCATCCGGTTCGCCGTGCCGCGCACCTCCCGGCGCACCCGCAGCTCTTCCCAGACCAAGGTGGCGTCGTGGGCGCCGAGCCGGGTCAGCATGGCCGAGATGGCGTCGCCGTCGCGGATCACCACCCGGTCCACACCCCGCACCTCCCGGGCCTTGGCCGTGATGCCCAGCCGTCGGGCCGCGCCCACCAGGGCCAGCGCCGCCTCCGGACCGGGGCAGGTGACCTCCAGCGACGACGAGCGTCCCGGGGTGGTCAGCGACCCGTGCGCGAGGAACGCCCCGCGCCAGGCCGCCTCGGCCTCCCCCACCCCGGCCGATACCAGCTGGGACGGCAGGCCGCGCACCGGGCGGCCCCGGTTGTCCAGCAGACCGGTCTGCCGGGCCAGGGACTCCCCGTCCTTGATGATCCGCAGCACGTACCGGCTCCCCCGGCGCAGCCCCGCCCCGGACACCACGATGATCTCGCCCTGGTGCCCGTACAGGTCGAGGATGGCCTGACGCAGCCGCCGGGCGGCGATCGGCTTGTCGAGCTCGGCCTCGATGACGATCCGGCCGGAGATGATGTGCAGCCCCCCGGCGAACCGCAGCATCGCCGAGACCTCGGCCTTGCGGCACGACGTCTTGTCGATCTTGAGCCTGGCGAGCTCGTCCTTCACCTGAGCGGTCAACGACATGTCGATCATCGTGCCATCTCAGACGGCACTACGACCACGTTCTCGGTCGATCCCGGGCTGAGCCCTGATCCACCGATTTGCGCCGTCACGAGCGTCATTCCCCAGCGCCACTCCACACGTCGGCTACGCCGCCGCGCGGAGCCTCTGGCGCTGTGGGCCCAGACGGGTGTGCTGGCAAGGCGGAGCAGCGAAGGCGGGCTGGAGGCCCGTTGAGCAGCGACAAC
>Ga0099364_10003441_pt1 | contig 24565 bp, 21 predicted proteins | sample TergutTh196P3_FD_73070 | JGI IMG/M metagenome (GOLD analysis project Ga0099364, IMG submission 73070) | Microcerotermes parvus P3 segment gut microbial communities from Pointe-Noire, Republic of the Congo - Th196 P3 | ecosystem: Host-associated > Arthropoda: Insects > Digestive system > Gut ...
TTTATTAATCAGCCCCAAAACACCTAAAACCTCAGTATTGGTGTGACTTCCTACTAAAAGATTTATCCCCGCATATTTAGAGTATTGCTGAGAATATAAACTATACTCGCCTGTTATATATGTGTCGCAATTATCATCAACTGCGGTTTTAATATCGTTTGTCATGTTTCCGGCACCTGTCACAACGCATATTTTACAAACGGGGTTATTGTTATTTTTGAAAACTTTTATAGGCTCGTCAAGAATAACCGATAAGTTTTCGGCGAATTGTTCAAGAGCAACCGGATTTTCTAATTCGCCTATCACTCCCGCATGATATATTTCTTCATAAGGAACAGCTTTATAGCTATTTTTTAAGCATAAAGCATTTGCAAGAGATGAACTTGTACCGAAATCCGCATCGTCAAGCGGCATATGAAAAAAAGCGTGTCCAATATTATGCTTTTCTAAAAGCGATAAGCACTGCTCTTTCATTCCGAAAACAAAAAACCAAGCGTCATGATGTGTAATAATCAAGTCAATATTATTTTTTATTGCCTCGCTAACCGTTTCGGGCGTCAGATTAGTTGCATATCCTATTTTTCTAACCTCCTTGTCAGCCTCGTTATGAAATCCCCATTCAACACCCATTTTTCCGTCTAATTTTTGGGGGGCAAACAAAGACAACAGTTTTGCTTTTACATCTTGAAATATCATATTATTCTCTCCCTCGCGTTATATAAATTTTATCCGCAACCCTGCGAAAGTCGGTTGATGTGCTATGTAATGCTGATTGTCGCCAGTTACTCAATAACCATTTCTAATTCCATTCCCGAACCTTCATATTCATGAGGGCGGCGGCGAAAACCGAATTTTTCATAAAACCTTTCTTTGCCATGGACGCACATAAGGCAAACTGATACTTCTGTTCCTGAAATACTATTTAATTTTATGTAGGCAAGTAATCTACCACGGAAAAGATTACTACCACCCATTGTACCACATCATCACAGCAATGTCAAACTTACGTCGAACCTCTCGCCAAAACTAAATCGTCATTTGAATAAAGCAGTTCTGTAGAAATTAGCCTTGCACCCTCGTCTTTTAATTCGAGGGTGTATTTCATGGTCTTCGCGGCAAACATATACGCCGTATCCCCGTAATAATTAATGACAACCGTTGCATTTGTACCCGTCAATTCTTCCGAAATAAGTACGGGATAACACCAGTACCACCCGTGAGCATCAGGTAGAACCAAACCCCTTTCGTAATCGTCACATGCTACTTCGGGTTCGATGTTAGTCATGCCGTAATGGGTTTCCGCAAGCTCCATAAAAGTATTTATATTGCCTTCGCTATATCCGGCATACGGGTAAAACCAATCAAGGTTGTGAAAAAGCGTGTGATAAAAATTTTTTTCTATTTGTTTTTCGTCTAAGGGTTCGTAACCGCTATTTATACGCCATATTTTTTGTCTTTCGGTATTTTTATCCCTAAGAAGATTAAAATCATTCATGGTTTCAAAAACGCTTAAATCATTTGAAAACCTATAACAGAAAGAAGAAAAATCTTCCCATTCTCTTCTGCTTTTATTAATGACCATACCTCGCGGCGAAAATTGATTCACCACCGACCATGATCCTTCCGAAAGGTGAAGTTCCCATTCGCGGCCGCCCTGTGTGAAAATGTCGTCCGTACCGTTTTCGACAGTTATATTAAAATAAAAGACATGGTTATAAATACTTTCGTTATATTCATTACCCGTCCGCTCAAATTCGGAAAATTCAAGCTCTTTTATGAACTCAAAAGCCTTTCCTCCGTCTTCTTCAAAAATATCGCTTAAAAACTCCGTGTCTTTTTCCAAAAACGCCTGCATAATCGTCTCCGCAAGCATTTCATAACGCTCTTCTTCAGTCTTCATATGCCGCCATGTAATTTCCTCATCAGATTCGGCAGGTGTCGTTACGGGCGGTGTTTCTTCCGGCGTTACTGTGATTTCGGGCGTTGTTGTCACGAAATCATTGCCGTTATCTTCGCTTTCCTGCTCTTCGTAGGAGTTCTCTTGATTACTCGCTCTTCTTTCACGAGGCTCAAGTCCGCCATCCCCCGAATCCCATAATTCTCCGCATGCGGTCGCTCCAAACGCTAAAGCGAGCATAAGGCTCAGAATAATCAATACTTTTTTCATATTTCTCATAATTAATGTTTCCCCTCTTTTATGTTTATGTATATTATAATTATAAACCCCTACAGACTCGGAAGTCAAGAGAAAATTGAATCTGTAATCAAACTGTAAGATTTAAGAGCTTTTCAAGATAAAAATCGCCTAAAAATAGCGGCGTTTTTTAATTTTTGAAAAATTTTTTAAAAAACCTATTGACAAAGTACTTTAAAAATGTTAAACTACTGTTAGCACTCTAACGTGTCGAGTGCTAACAGTCTTGAAAGGCGACTGCCGACCGATGGAACGAACATTTAAAATCTTTGAGGCTATAGTCGATGAGTATATCCGCACGGGTGAGCCTGTCGGCTCGAATGCCGTGAAGGAAAAGCTCGGCTTTCCCGTGTCAAGCGCGACTATTCGCAACGAGATGGTGTCGCTTGAGACACAGGGGTTCCTTGACCATCCGCATACCTCCGCCGGGCGGGTTCCTACGGTTAAGGGCTACAGGTTCTATATAGAGCGTATGATGAGCGATTCGCCGCGAACTCTTTCCGAAAATGAGAGAGAAGAAATTGACCGCTTTTTTAACGGGATTACCGGCGAAGACGAAGAGCTTTTAATAGAAAGTGCTTCTCACGCGCTTGCCGAGCTTACGAATTGCGCCATCGTATCTACAAATGTTACCGCACGTTTTTCTGTAATCACGAAAGTTGAACTTATTCCGACGGGTAAAAGGGTTTATGTACTTTTGCTGATTACCTCCGAGGGGAATATAAAAAATCGTGTCTGCCGCCTTAGTTTCGACTTAACTAATGAACAAATGGAGTTTTTCACGAAGTTTTTGAATGAAAACCTTACGGGACAGGGTGTGGGTAATATCTCTGATGAGTATATAGACGGGCTTGCCGCCGCACTCGGGAGTTATATGATGAGCCTGTCGCCGCTTCTGAAGGCTGTTGCGGAATTATCAAAGGAGGTCGCCGAAAAGCGAGTTTTGCTTAAAGGCGAAACAAACTTAATAGCTCGCGAGGAGCTTCAAAAAAACGAAATCATCTCATTGCTTCAGAGCAGAAACGAGTTTTCAGAGCTTTTAGACACTGCGTTTTCAGGAATAAACGTCATGCTCGGCAAAGAGAAAGATACTTTCGTAATAGAAAACTCAAGTATTATTACCGGCAGTTTCAAAAAAGGCGACAGGCAAGCGGGTTCGTTCGGAGTAATAGGACCTATGCGGCTTGATTATAAGAAAATCATTCCTTATATAGAGTACTTCGCGGATAAAGTCACAGATTTACTGTCTATAACCGACGAAAACGACAAGGAAGATTAGAACAAAAAGGAGGAGGGCATAAAATGCCGAAGAAAGAAAAGCACAAAGAGGCGGACACGGAGCAAGAAATGCATAATGATACAGATGCGGAAAATATCTGTACGCAGGACACAGAAGACATGGAAGACACACAGGTAAAAACTGAAAAAACAGAACTCGAAAAACTAAACGATTGTTTCCTTCGTACCGTAGCAGAGTACGACAATTATCGAAAACGCACTGCGCGAGAGCGCGTTGAGCTTGAAGCCGACATTAAATCAAAAATAATAACAGAGATTTTACCGGTATTTGACAACCTCGAACGCGCACTTTCGGCAGACTGCGCCGACGTTAATTACAAAAAAGGTATTGAACTCATCTACGGCAGTTTACTTGAAACGCTCGGCAATCTCGGCGTTGAGGAAATAAACGAGGAAGACTTCGACCCCGCCGTCCATCAAGCAATACAACATGTAGAGAACCCCGAACTTGAGAGCGGTAAGGTAGCTCAGGTGTTTCAAAAAGGCTACAAAATAGGAAATAAGGTCATAAGATTCGCAATGGTCAGTATCGTAAAATAGGAAATACTGTTAATTATAATTTCGGCAGTATTTCCGACAAGAATTTAATCAATTTAAAGAAAGGAGATAGAAAGCAGTAATTAAATAACTAAAAAAATCTATGACTGCTTTCTGACAACTAACATGGCAAAAATGATAGGAATAGACCTCGGAACAACCAACTCGTGCGTATCGGTGATTGAAGGCGGTGAAGCCATAGTAATCACCAACAGCGAGGGTTCAAGAACAACCCCCTCGGTAGTGGCGTTCACAAAAGACGGCGAGCGGCTTGTCGGACAGCTTGCAAAGAACCAGGCGGTGACTAACCCCGATAACACCGTAATATCAATAAAACGTCACATGGGCAGCGACTTTAAAGTAAATATCAGCGGTAAAAAATATACGCCTCAGGAAATTTCAGCTATGATTTTGCAAAAACTAAAGGGTGATGCAGAAAGCTATCTCGGCGAAAAAGTAAACGACGCAGTTATAACAGTACCTGCATACTTTACAGATTCACAGCGGCAGGCGACAAAGGACGCGGGGCAAATCGCAGGGCTTAACGTCCACAGAATCATAAACGAGCCGACGGCGGCGGCACTTGCTTATGGTATAGACAAAGAGCAGGAACAAAAGATTATAGTTTATGACCTCGGCGGCGGTACGTTTGACGTTTCTATTATCGAAATCGGAGACGGCGTTCAAGAAGTGTTGGCTACAGCGGGTAATAACAGGCTCGGCGGCGATGATTTCGACCAGAGAATCATGGATTATCTTACTGCGGAGTTCAAAAAAACCGACGGAGTGGATTTAAGCAAGGATAAAATCGCAATGCAAAGGCTCAAAGAGGAGTCCGAAAAGGCAAAAATCGCACTTTCGGGTACAGCCTCCGTGACAGTAAACGCCCCTTATATTACAGCTGACGCATCCGGTCCAAAGCACTTAAACATCACATTAACACGCGCTAAGTTTAACGAGCTGACGGCGGATTTGGTTGAAAAAACTATGATTCCTCTCAGACAAGCGGTTTCGGATTCGGGCGTTAAGACAAGCGAGATTGATAAAGTTTTGCTTGTGGGCGGTTCTACGAGAATACCTGCGGTTCAGGACGCGGTTAAGACTTTTATCGGGAAAGAGCCTTTTAAGGGGATTAACCCCGATGAATGTGTAGCAATGGGTGCGGCGATTCAGGCGGGCGTGCTTAATAAAGAAGTCACGGGCTTGTTACTCCTTGACGTCACTCCTCTGTCGCTCGGAATCGAAACAGCGGGCGGAGTTTGTACACGCATGATTGAACGCAATACCACAATCCCGACTAAAAAATCACAAATCTACTCGACATATTCGGACAATCAGCCGAGCGTGGATATAAATATTCTGCAAGGAGAGCGTGATTTCGCAAAAGATAATAAGTCAATCGGTCTGTTCAGACTTGACGGAATCGCTCCCGCACCGCGCGGAATACCGCAAATAGAGGTTACTTTTGACATAGATGCAAACGGTATAGTCAATGTCACCGCCAAAGACTTAGGAACAGGCAAATCCCAGAATATTTCAATCACCGCCTCCACCAACATGAGCAAAGACGACATAGATAAAGCGGTCAAAGAAGCTGAAGCGTTTGCCGAAGAAGATAAGAAACGTAAAGCAGAAGTTGAAGCACGTAACGATGCCGACCAGGCGGTCTATCAGATTGAAAAATCTATGACCGATTTCGGCGAGAAAATAACCGAAGATGACAAGGCGAAATTAGAGCCGCGCATTAACGATTTAAAAGAAGCTTTAAAAGGTGAAGACACAGAAAGAATAAAGTCTCTTAAAGACGAGCTTATGAAAGAGGCGCAACTCATTTTCGGCAGGATTTATCAGGAACAGGGTGCTACAGACGGCGCAGGTCCGGATGTTTCCGGCATGGGAAGCGAAGCGGGTTTTGACGTAGGCGATGACAATGTTGTAGACGCGGATTATCAAGAATAAATGAAGCACAGGGACGCCTGTGGGCTGTACAGTCCATAGGCTGTGTCCCTGTCATGTGCAGAAAGAACATGGGGATTATGTCTCGAAAATATGAAATTGACGAAATAAAAAGAATAACCACTCCGATTGCCGAGAGATACGGCGTTAAGAAATTAGCGTTGTTTGGTTCGTATGCCCGCGGAGAAGCAAGAGAGAACAGCGATATTGATTTTTTAATTGACGGAGGAAAAATACGGGGGTTAGAGTTTTTTGGATTCATCAATAATTTAGAAGATATTCTTGGGGTTCGGGTTGATGTTTTGACATACAGGTCGCTAAAAGACTCGCTCATTGCTGATGTAGTAAAAGACGAGGTGATTTTGTATGAGCAATAGCCGAGACATAATAATTCTGAAAAAGCTTATAAAGTATTCAAATCAAATTGATGAAACGATAAAAAGATTTGATTTAGATTTGAACAAGTTTAATGATGATTTTGTCGCTAAAAACGCGATTTCAATGTGCATTTTACAAATAGGAGAATTGTCGGGAAAACTATCTGATAGTTTTAAATCGGCATATGATAAAATGCCATGGAGAGATATTATATCTTTACGGAACAGAACAGCACACGCTTATGAAACAGTTGATACAGATTATTTGTGGACTATAGCAATAGAAAACGTCCCCGAATTAGAATCATACTGCAAAAAAATTCTCATTGAAATAGAGAACAACGAGGAATAAGCCATGTCCGACACCTCCCCAAAAGTGAATTGCTTTCACTGTGCATTTTTCACCCTCACATGGGAACCCAAGCACCCAAAAGCCTGTAAATTGTTCGGTATTAAATCAATGCAGCTCCCATCGGTTATTGTCTTCAATTCGACCGGTGAGCAGTGTAGCGGATTCGTTAAAAAATAAACTAAATAAAAGTAAATATTTTATAGAGTAAGGATGACATTTATGGCAGAAAAAAGAGATTATTACGATGTCTTAGGACTTAAAAAAGGTGCGAGCGAAGAGGAAATCAAAAAAGCCTTCCGCAAGCTCGCTAAAGAGTATCACCCCGACTTGAATCCCGATAACCCCCATGCCGAAGCGCGTTTCAAGGAAATTAACGAGGCTAACGACGTGCTGTCTGACACACAGAAAAAGGCTAAGTATGACCAATTCGGTCATGCGGGTGTAGACCCCTCATATGGCGGCGGGGGCGGTTTCGGCGGTTTTGGAGGTTTCAGCGGTTTCGGAGGCGGCGAGGGTATTGACCTCGGAGATATATTTGATTCCATTTTCGGCGGAGGCGGCTCAGGCTTCGGGGCGCGGGCTTCTCAGGCGACAGGACCGCGGCGCGGCTCTGATATTGCCATAAGCCTTGACGTAAGTTTTATGGAAGCCTGCAAAGGCATTACCCACGAAATTGAAATAAACCGTGCGGAGACCTGTGATACTTGTAACGGAAACGGCGCAAAACCGGGAACATCCCCCAAAACTTGCCCCGAATGTGCGGGGCAGGGGAAAATACGTATTCAACAGCGTACTATTTTAGGCTCAATGTCCACCACGCAAACCTGTTCGCGCTGTCATGGAAAGGGTAAAATTATAGAGACGCCTTGTACCACCTGTAATGGTGCGGGTAGGGTTCAAAAGCGCAAGAAAGTTTCTGTAGGCGTTCCCGCCGGAATCGACGACGGACAAACTTTGGGTGTACGCGGTGAGGGTAACGTCGGCACGAACGGCGGCTCGAAGGGTGATTTAAACGTCCGTATTTCCGTAAGGAAAGACCCGCTGTTTGAACGAAAGGGGTTTGACATTCATTGCGAGATTCCGATTACTTATTCTCAAGCTACTCTCGGCGCAGAAATAGACGTGCCTACCATTGACGGCAACGTGAAGTTGACCGTCCCTGAAGGCACGCAACCTGATACAGTTTTACGACTTAAAGGTAAGGGTGTTAAAAAGCTTCAGCGTGAAGGTCGCGGCGACCAGTTAGTCAGGGTATCGCTCGAAGTTCCGCGTAACCTATCCAAACAGCAGAAAGATTACGTGAGACAGTTAGACGGAATGTTCACGGAGAAAAACTTCGACAAACGCGGGAGATTCATGGACAGGGTGAAAAAGTTCGGAGAAGAATTTATGAAGAATTTCTGATTAGGGTAACGGGGCTTCTTATTTTTTCTATTCCAGTCCGATGATACTGCCGTCTCTTGTCTTGTGATAATCGTCTGATAACTTATTTATGCTTTCTTTATCTACAAAATTTTTCGGCTCCGCAGTAAAGACATAGTCCCCTAAATTCATGTAATAAAGCTCTCTGAACTCATCCAAAAAAATGTCTACCGGTTTATCTGTGACAAAGCTTTCTAAGTAACTGAGTTTATCGCTAAGTAAAAAAACATACCTCGAAAATTCCTCTGAGCTTTCATTTGACTTTCTGACTGAGCAGTCGGCTCTGATTACCCCTGCGCCGTCTTCTTCGTAGTATTCTATAGTGGTAAAGACATAGCTTACAACGTCCTCCAGACCCGGAAAGTCTCCGATTCGTGCGGAGAGGGTTATATTGGCTCGTGCCGCAAATCTCTCCTCTTTGGTGAACCCCGACGACGAACAAGCCGACAGGAATAGAATAGCGGCGACTATTGTAATCGTTGTAAATAATACAACCGTTTTTTTCATTTTCATGGCGTTTCTCCTATACGTCAAAAACATCTGCCTGTGTTTTCGTTTTTGGTACAAACCTCGCCGCATTTGTAGCATATTTCATTATCAAGCGGTAGATTTGCTCCATATGCTTTAATGTTCTCCATAGTGACACGCGCAATTTCGTGCATTGCTTCTTCGGTGAAAAATGCCTGATGCGAAGTTAAAAGCACATTCGGGAATGTCAGCAATCTTGAAAGCTCATCATCCTCAATAATCGTATCGGATAAATCCTCAAAGAAATAATCGCTTTCCTCTTCATAAACATCCAATCCCGCGCCGCCTATTTTACGGCTCTTTAAAGCGTCAATAAGCGCGGCGGTATCGATTAATGCACCCCGAGAGGTGTTTATTACGATGGCGTGCGGTTTCATTTTATCAAGATTTTCGCGGTTTATTATATGATGAGTTTCAGGCGTAAGCGGACAGTGCAGCGAAATAACATCCGAGCTTCTTAAAAGCTCATCAAGTCCGACATACTTTATATCCGAATCTTCCGCCGGATACGGGTCGAACGCAATGACATTCATGCCGAATCCCTTACAAATACCTGCGTAAACCCTGCCGATTTTACCTGTACCGATAACTCCGGCTGTCTTTCCGACTAAATCCATACCGATAAAGCCGTTAATATTAAAATTATTGTCGCGGGTTCTCGCATATGCCCTATGCGTCTTACGATTGAGCGTGAGAAGAAGCGCGACTGCATGTTCGGCTACGGCGGCGGGTGAATAATCGGGAACCCTCACGACATGGATTTTACCGTGTGAAGACTTAAAATCCACATTGTTATAACCTGCCGAACGAAGTGCGAGTAGTTTTACACCGCCCTCGTATAAAATATCGAGTGTCTGCTTATTTGCATTATCGTTCACAAAAATGCAAACAGCATCGTACCCTGCCGCTAAAGGCGCGGTCTCGGCGTTGAGTTTAAAATCGAAATACTTAATCTCGACGCCGTATTGTTCCGATAAGGCGTCAAACCAGACTTTATCATATGGCTTTGCGTCGTAAAAGGCTACTTTCAAACTAAATCTCTCCTCTGAGCATTCCCTCAGCGATTAACATGTCGCGATTCGCCCGTTCTTCGTTGTCTCCAATCACGGTTATCTTAACCTCATCGCCTTCTTTAAAATTACCGGAAAGTAATCCTATAAGGCTTTTCATGGCTACCTGACGCGACTTTTCTTTCGCTATGTAGATGTTTGAATCCGCCTTTGCCGTAAGAATTTCAATCATCGAGTTAACATATCTGCTACTCCAATCGACTGCTATTACCGAATGCTTTTCAACAGTGAACATGATTTTACGTCCTTTCCGTTACAAGAAATATACAGACATTACATTACAATCCAAATTCGGGCAAGTTCCGAATATAATTTATACTATATATAGTATATCGCGGAAATTGCCCGATTATTTAGTAGTATTAAGATTTTGTTTATGCCAAATATTTGGCGGTGCTGATTTTTACGCCCGGTCCCATTGTCGATGTGACGGAACAACTCTTTATATACTGACCTTTAGCGGCAGAAGGTTTAGCCTTTACGACCGCGCCAATCAGTGTATCAAAGTTTTCTTCAAGCTTTTCTTTACCGAAAGAAACTTTCCCGATAGGGCAGTGAATTATATTTGTCTTATCGAGCCTGTACTCAATTTTACCCGCCTTTGCTTCAGTTACGGCTTTACCGACGTCCGGCGTTACCGTTCCCGCTTTAGGGTTAGGCATAAGCCCTCTCGGACCCAACACCTTACCGAGACGCCCTACAACACCCATCATATCGGGACTGGCTATCACGACATCAAAATCCATCCACCCGCCCTGAATCTTAGCAACTGTGTCATCATCTGCGATAAAGTCGCTTCCGGCGTCCTCTGCTTCTTTGATTCTGTCGCCCTTTGCGAAAACGAGCGTCCGAACCTTTTTGCCTGTACCGTTCGGGAGAACTACCGCTCCTCTGACCTGTTGGTCGGCATGGCGCGAGTCAACGCCGAGCCTGATGTGCATTTCGACTGTTTCGTCAAACTTTGCCTTCGCTAAATCGCAAACGAGACCCAGCCCCTCGGTCGTTTCATATTGTTTGTTTCTGTCTACGAGTTTCGCACTCTCATTGTATTTTTTGCCGTGTTTCATATTATCCTCCTTGTGGTAAAGCGATATTTTGTACTAAATCGTTCTTCTGATTTCAGTACTTATCTCCCACCGGTTTTAAATTATAGTTAGTCTGCTACTTCCACTCCCATAGAGCGGGCTGTTCCCGCCATCATTGATATAGCGGTTTCGATACTGCCCGCGTTTAGGTCGGGCATTTTTGTTTCGGCTATCTGCTGAAGCTGAGCCTTTGTTATTTTTGATACTTTATTCTTGTTGGGTTCGCCCGATGCTTTTTGCAAATTACATGCTTTTTTTATCAAAACAGATGCGGGCGGGGTTTTAGTTATAAACGAAAAGCTTCTGTCAGCGTAAACCGTGATTACTACAGGGATAATTAGCCCCGCATCATTTTTCGTGCGTTCGTTGAACTCTTTTGTGAACGCCATTATGTTAACGCCGTGCTGACCTAAAGCCGGTCCTACAGGGGGCGCCGGGGTTGCCTTTCCTGCCGGAATTTGTAGTTTTATATATCCTACTATTTTCTGAGCCATTTTTAATCCTCCGAGAATGTTTCTTTTATACTGAAATTTTTTCGATGTCGGAAAGCTCCAACTTTGTCGGAGTTTCGCGACCGAACATGGAAACCGTCACCGTAGCGGTTCCGACGACTAAATCAACCTCTCTGACCACGCCCTCAAACCCTTCAAGTACACCTGCTTTTACAGTTACTATATCGCCGACTTTAAATGATGCAAGGGTTTTCTGCGCTGTTACGCCGAGGTTATTTACTTCCTCATCGGTGAGCGGAATCGGTTTTGAACCGGGTCCCACGAAGCCTGTAACGCCGCGTGTATTCCGGCATATATACCATGATTCGTCGGTCATAATCATTTTGACATAAACATAACTCGGATAGAGCTTGACCTCGACTTCTTTAGTCTTACCGTTATTGGTTTCAATAACCTTTTCGGTCGGAACCATAACCTCTTCTATCAGGTGTTTCAGTTCTCTGTTTTCTACCAGCGTCGTTATGTTGTTCGCAACTTTATTTTCATAACCCGAATAGGTATGAAGAATATACCATTTTGCCTCTGACATTTACTGTCCCCTTTTACCCGTTCTTTAAATCTGATATACGGTTCGTAAAATCCACGCAAACAACGAATCAAGCCCGTAAATCGCCGCTCCGGTTATAACGATTGTGGTTAGTACCACACCGGTATTGTTTACAACCTGTCCGGGAGTCGGCCAAGTTACTTTTTTAAACTCGGCTTTTGCGTCCTTGAAATACTTTAGCGGGGAGCGTTTCGGGCGTTTCGCCGCGGCGGCTTTCAAGGCTTTTCTATGATTTTCGCGCTTTTCCTTCTCCTTTTCTTTGTCAAAAGAAGTGTTTTTTCCGTCTGCCATTTAACCTTTCCCCTTTCTACTTAGTTTCCCTATGAGCCGTGTGCTTTCGGCAAAACTTGCAGTGCTTTTGCATTTCGAGTCTGTCCGGGTCGTTTTTCTTGTTTTTCTTCGTGTTGTAATTGCGTTGCTTACATTCTTGGCAAGCGAGTGTAATTTTCACTCTCATAAAAAGCGGCACCTCCTACATTCTTTCTTTTAGCCTCCCTCTTTTTTACGGGGTTAATCATTTTTCAAAAAAATAGACCCCTATCGAGGTGATATAATCATACCATAAATATAAGAGGTTGTCAATACTTTTTTAAAATTTTAGATATATTTTATAAAACTTTTTCAATAAATTCAAAAACCTCTATTAAAAATCCCCTAAAACCGCAGTTTTAAGGGGATTCATCACGAGGCGTCGCCCGGATTTGAACCGGGGGTCAGGGAGTTGCAGTCCCATGCCTTACCACTTGGCTACAACGCCACAAACAGTAGTATATCATAAAAAAAATGATTCGTCAATAGAAAAATTAAAAATTCACGGAAATTATAACAAAAAATCATGAAAATTCAGCAAATTCCCCCCCGAATTTAATCGAGGGGAATTTGCTGAAGTATAAATCTTTTGTCCGCCGACCTTTCGGCGGTGAGAACCCACACCTACATAATAACATATTAAATCGCAAATGTCAACAGATTGTATAAAAATATTTTTAAATATACCATAAATAGTGTAAAATAGCGTAAAATAGCGCGAAATACCGCTAAATCATGCAGAAAAACAAAAAACCGGCTTTCGCCGGTTTTTTTCATCGCCGAAGCGACGTATGATGTGAGAATCGGGGAACCCCCTCTTCTCAAGCAATTCTGAATTGTCACACTATTGTTCGTAGTTTTCGGCTGCGACACCGAGGTTCAGCTTACACGGCGGATATGTGCGGGTTCTTTCAGGCTTTTCGGAATTTTTAATTCCGAAGAACTCCGCCGCTTCCCACTTAGCCGGCAGAACGCCCTTACCTGAGCTACGATTTAACAATGCTGTCATCATAAGTTGCAGACTTCCCGAAAACCGCGGTTTCCCGAAGTGCCGAGATGTCCTATATTCAAGTATAGATGCTTTGTCAGAATTTGTCAAGAGGAATTTACCTTTTATGAACTCTTTGAACTCTTTGAACTCTTCTTGTTATGAACCCTGTGGTCGTCGGCAAGCTTGTTCATTCTCTCGTATGTTTTTATCTTGCTCGGATTCGGCGGGGTGGTCGTACTGTGTTGTTTTGCAGACGGCTTTCTGCCCTTTTCGGAAGCGACAGGAACTTTAACAGGCGCGGGTGCGGGGGTCTGCGCCTTCTTCAAATGAGACATAAGCCCTTTAAGGCTCGCGGAAGTGTATGTGTGATTTATGTTTAATCCGCTTAAGAAAACGGGCGCCGGTCTCTGCAAGAACAGACCTGTGCTGACAAAAACAGGCTGTATTATTGAAATCGGCATAGGTTTAAAGAACGCTACCGACTGCTTATGGCTGAACATTTGCGCCGAGGTCGCCATATATCCGGTGTGCAGAAAACCTAAAGGCTGCCGCCCTGCAAGAAATAGGTTATTGTTCCACTGCTGCCCTTTGTCAAAACCCTCAAGTTTATTCAACACATCGTTAATATTATCTGCTTTCAGCTCTAACGGCTTATTGTAAAAAGAAGTAATGGCAGTTCCGATATGCCCGTTAGATTTTACGAGCGGTCCCGTAAATCCGACGATTGAACGGTTTTGTACAAAAAGTGCCGAGTTCCATGACATTCTCGGATGACCTTTTTCGCAGTGTGCGGTATTGTTCACATACAGACCCTTAAGACTGTTTCTGAGTAATACCGAGTAATCCACAGAGCCGTCAGAATTAACGCTGACATTGTAGCTTTTTACATGGTGTGCAAGCCCTTTTTCCGAAACCTGCTGTTTAAGGTCGTCAACCTTTTCAATCGCTCCTGCGATGACGCCCTCGTATTTTTTTGCAGTTTCTTCGCATTTTGCCATCCGTTCAAGCAGTCCGGCGTCGATAAAACAATTGTACTGCTTACCGCCTGAACCGCCTACATAACCGACAGAACTGCCGACGACAAAATTTACATCACCGAATTTATCTTTTAACGTAGCGAGATAATCCTGCGCTTCTTGGCTCAGACCGAACTTTTCATTCTTTTGAAGCTCAAGCACGGGTTTGGACTCGGGCGCTTTTTGAGGTTTCGGGGTATTGTCGGGGAGCGGTTTGGCATGGGGTTTCGAGTTTTGTTTTACGGGGAACTTGGTATGACTCCCCATTTTGTGTGCGGCAATTGAATTCATAGCCATGATGGGTCCTCCTTAAGATTTTTATACTTCTCTCTTTATATCGACAAACCAAGTAAAAACTTTAGCAAAATTTTACAAGATATGCTCTATTAATACTTTAATTATCCCTCGCCTATGTCTTGGTTATACTTTAGTACTCAAGAAATAAATGTGTTGTAAACACACTATTAAAACCGCCGGAGATTATTCCGACGGTTTCGTTATAAATATGTTAGATTCCTCATATACTACGCTCAAAAATATTGACAATCTCCAACTTGTCATCAATAATCTGACCGTCCGCCATGTCCTCAGAAAAGATGTACTTACACTCGCAGTCAATAGCAGAAGATAGCATAAGACAATCATAAAATGAGTATTTATAGCGTTTATATAACTTCAGTGCATGATTGATAGTATTTTCGTTCAGATATTCCAACAAACAAGCCGCACGTATCTCACTAACCGCCGATAATATATCATCGGGGTCAAGCCGCCATTTTTTAATGCAAAAGTTACTGAACTCATTAAGAACCTGCGTGCTTATCACACAATCAAATTTTTTAAGAGCAACAGATGCACGAGCGGATTTTTCGGATTCATCAACCGAATAGAGATAGATAAAAACATTGGTATCGATAAATGCCCTATCGTTCATTTGCAAGCTCCCTATCGAATTTAATTCCCTTTGTTTGCAGTTTTAACGCCGAAAAGTTAACGCCTGTTTTCCCCTCGCTTTGCTCTTTGACGGGGGAAAGTCGAATTTCTCCATCCGTTTCGTATAATCTGACCTTTTCGGTTTTAATCATTCTAAACAACACTTCGGGTAAAGTATTAGTGCTTATAGTTTCACCCATTTAAAATCACTCCTACTTTCTTAATTTTCTTTATTATACCATACAACAGAGATTTTGTCAATGGGGGACAAACTAAGTAAAAATTTTAGCAGGACAAACCAAGTAAAAACTTTAGCAAAATTTTACAAGATATGCTTTATTAATACTTTAATTATCCCTCGCCTATGTCTCGGTTATACTTTAGTAATGAAAACGCAAATGGAGTTTACTAACTTGAAAATTAATTGAAAATTATATGTTAAAAACCTCATTTTCGGCTAAAGAATTTACATAAATTGTCGATATATAATAGGATAGGGAAGAAAATTGTTTAAAGCCCCAAAAATATAAAAAAACAGGGAGATTTCACCATGAGCCAAAAACAAAAAAGACTTAAAACGATTGACTCTTTTGCGGAACGTCATGTCTACCTTCTCATTCCTTGTCTTATTGCGTTTTTATTAACGGTGATGTATTATTCGGCGTCGAAAAAATTAAGCGAACGCTTCGCCGAACAAGAAAACTTTACTTTTGCTCGTTTTCCGCTCTGGAAAAGAGCGGTTTCCGGCGCGGTTGCGGCGGCTTTATTTTTAAGCTTTGTACCGCTCGCCGCTCCTTTGGCGAGTGCAGACACATCCGTCAGCTATATAGACGCAGACGGCGTGGTTCGGGAATGTAAAGAATACACGATTGTAACAGAAGACAGCGAGACTTTGAGTAACGGTTGGTACGTTGTGCGGGGTGATATTACCCGTGGGAAAATAGAGGTCACAGGCACAGTTCACCTTATTTTAGAGGACGATAGCGATTTGAACGTGACGGGGGGTCTCGGACAAGGGGGTCTCGGACAAGCCGGAATACAAGTCAACGCTGGCGCAAATCTCACCATATACGCTCAGTCTATAGGTGATAATATGGGTAAGCTGACCGCACAGGGCAGCGGTGTCAGTGCAGGAATTGGCGGTTATGACAAAGATTCGAGCGGTGCAATTATTACCATAAATGGCGGTAATATAACCGCCACCGGCGGCGAGTACGGTGCAGGAATTGGTGGTAGTTATTCGAGTTTCTTCGGTGCAATTACCATAAACGGCGGTAATATAACCGCCACAGCGGGATATGATTTATCTTGTGCAATTGGTCAAGCTAATGGCGGAAATCCCGTAACTGTTAATATTTCAGGGTTTTATAACTATTGGACGAGTGACACAACTACACCGCCCGAAGAAATGTCCGGACGCGGTGAATTTACATGGAGCTATTATTATAGCTACATAAAACTTGTTACTATCCCGCCGCCTGTCAGCTATATAGACGCAGACGGCGAGGAGAAGGAATGTGAAGAATACACGATTGTAACAGAAGACAGCGCGACTTTGAGCGACGGCTGGTACGTTGTGCGGGGTGATATTATCCATGCAGCGATAATAACCGTCACAGGCGATGTTCATCTCATCTTAGAGGACAATAGCGATTGGACCGTAGTGGGGGGGAGCGGTGACGCCGGAATACAAGTCTCCTCAGGCGAAAATCTCACCATATACGCGCAGTCTACGGGCGACAGTATGGGCAAGCTGACCGTGTATGGAGGTCGTGATTCCGCAGGAATTGGCGCAAATAGTTATGGTACGTTTGGCACAATTACCATAAATGGTGGTACAATCACCGCTACAAGCAGTAGTGGCAGAGGCGCAGGAATTGGTATTGGGTATGGGTATGGTGGCCCGGGCGGCGCAATTACCATAAACGGCGGCAATATAACTGCCACAGCGAGTGGCTCCGTTTCTGCGATTGGTGGAAGTAACGTAGATGTTAATATTAACGGATATTATAACTACTGGACGAATGAAGACCCTTTACCGCCCGTTGAAATGTCCGGGCGCGGTAAATTTACACGGAGTGCGGATTATAGATATATAAGCCTTGTTTCTATCCCGCCGCCTGTCATCTACTTAGACGCAGACGGCGCAGAGCAGGAATGTTATGACTACACGGTTGTTACCGCAGATGATGCGACTTTGAGCGATGGATGGTATGTTGTGCGGGGTGATATTACCCGTACAGCGGAAATAATCGTCACAGGCGACGTTCATCTCATCTTAGAGGACGAAAGCCATTTGAGCGTGGCGGGGGGTGACTCTCAAGCCGGAATAGAAATCTCTGAAAGCGGAAATCTCACCATATATGCGCAGTCTACAAGCGATGATATGGGTATGCTGACCGCACGAGGCGGCAGACAAGGCGCAGGGATTGGCGGAAGTTCCGATAAACCAAGCGGTTCAATTACCATAAACGGCGGTATAATCAACGCTTCAAATGAAAATTTCGGTGCAGGAATTGGCGGCGGTTATGGAGGCTCAAACGATACAATTACCATAAACGGCGGTATAATCACTGCTACAGGCGGCAATCAAGGCGCAGGTATTGGCGGAAGTCGAAGTAGTAGTGGCGGCACGATTACAATAAACGGCGGTACAATAAATGCTACAGGCGGCAATTATGGTGCAGGAATTGGTAGCGGTTATTCCGGGGGTTCAAACGATACAATTACAATAAACGGCGGGAATATAACAGCTACAGGCTTTTATGGCGGCGCAGGAATAGGTAGTGGGTATTTAAGTTCGTGCGAAGCTGTAGTCATTTTAGGATATTATAGCTACTGGGTGAATACGCAATCATCACAGCCCACAGAAATGACCGGGCGAGGTGAATTTACATGGAGTGCGAGCTACAGCTACATAAAGCTTGAGGAAATATGCAAATACGAACACACACCCGGCGCGGAGGCGACTTGCTTAGCGGCGCAAACCTGCACGTTATGCGGTATTGAGATTGGCTCACAGCTTGATTGCTTGTATGAACCCGCGACTACTTGTACAGCGGACGGTACTTCTTGTGACCGTGGTTGCGAGCAGAACGCACCCGCGCTTGAATGTCTGTATGAAGTTGCGACTACCTGTACAGCACAGGGTACGTCTTGTACCCTCGGTTGCGGAAAGACAGCACCCGCGCTTGAATGTCTTTATAAAGTTGCGACAACCTGTGTAACCAAGGGTACACCCTGCAACCGTGGATGCGGACAGACCTCAGCCTCTCCGCTAACCTGTCTTTTCGTTGCCGCGACTACCTGTGCGGCAGAGGGTACACCCTGCAACCGTGGTTGCGGACAGTCCCTGTCACCCGCATTAAGTCATACCCCGAAAGCGGATAAATGCACCGAATGTAGTGCTTGTAAAACTACAGGAATAGTAAGAACCTGCTCTAATTCAAATCCCTGTACATATCACACACCGGACGGTAACGGCGGCTCCGGCGGTTCCGGTGGTTCCGGCGGCGGCGGTGGTTCCGGTGGTTCCGGCGGCGGTGCAACCCCGGCAGACCCGACAAACAGCGAACCTACAACCACAGACGACCCGAATAATAATGAATCAGCAACAGACGACCCGAATAACAGTGAATCTACAACAACAGACGACCCGACTAACAACGAATCAACAACCTCAGAATCCGAAGTGCCCGAACCCGATGAAACATCATCTTCTGATAATTATATAGCCGAGCCTATTGTTATCGAAGCTCTTGAAATGATTCACCCCGTAATTGACCTTTCGGAAACCGACAAAACTGTTATTTCATCTGATATGTTACAGGCGATTGCGGATAGCGGGAAAGATGTTGAGGTCGTGCTTGACAGCGGATTCACGTTTACGATTCTGTCTGATTCAATTAGCCCCGATGCGCAAGAGTTTAATCTGAACATCGAGATTTATCTGACCGAACGCGCAACCGAAATAGACAGCGTAAAAATCCCCGCAAACTCAATCGTAATAAATCCTAATTTCCGTGGTAGTTTCGGCTTCGAGGTCACAATAAGCTTCTCAGCCGAGCGGCTCAAGCAAAAAGGCGTTAACGGTAACAATGTGAAGCTGTTCCACGTTGACCATGAAGGAAGAATTACCGATTTGGGTAAGCTTAGGCTGAACGCCGATGGTTCTATTGAAATTACGATAAGTCACGCTTCGTACTATATTATCGCCGAAAACCCGCCGGAAGGTATAGAGGGCTATACGATTCCCGTTGCGAACACGGCAGACGACAGACCCGCAGATACCGAAGGAAACCCGTACACATCGACAGTTGCGGTGAGCGGATTTATTCCTGCGATATTGGCGGGGGCGGGAAGCACAGCGGCGATTAGCAGAAAGAAAAGTAGGGGTAGGTAATGCGGAAACAGAACGGCTTGACATTTTAATAGTTTTATGGTACTCTATATGTGACGATAATATAGATTAGGAGTTGATTATTTTGATGCAAGCGTATGAGGGATATTTAGAGAATGGGCGGTTTACCTCGCTTGATATGCCGACTCGTATGGTCGGGAGACGCAGGGTGATTATGACCGTTCTCAACGAACCTGTACAAAACGAACCCGCTGAAAATAAGCACGCAATGTCTTGGAAAAAATTTCTGAACGAAATCAAGGAATGTAACGAACCCCTCGGCGAAGATTTTGATAGAATAATGAAGGAGCGGGTAAGCTTTAAAAAGGTGCTTGACCTATGATTATATATGCTCTTGATTCTAATATTATATCATATCTGCTAAAAGGGAACGAGCAAATCGCCGAACGCATCGAAACGGAGATTTCTTCGGGACATGAAGTTATAATCCCGCCGATTGCTTATTACGAAGTCAAGCGGGGGCTACTCGCTGTAAATTCAAAGACAAAAATGCAGATATTCCTTGATTTTTGCAATGAAAATGAAGTCGGGAATATCGACATGAGGACATTAAACAAGGCGGCAGATATTTATGCCGAATTAAAAGTATCGGGAATCGGAACAGAGGATGCCGATATACTTATAGGTGCATTTTGCATAGTTAACAACTATACGCTTGTAACAAACAACATTAAACACTTCTCTAATATAAAGGATTTGTCTTTAATTAGCTGGATTGATTAGGTTTAAAGCACAGCGGCGATTAGCAGAAAGAAGAGCAGGGGTAGGTAAAAAAAGCATAGTTTAATTATAACCGAACGATAAAAAAACAGGGAGATTTCACCATGAGCCAAAAACAAAGAAGACTTAAAACGATTGACTCTTTTGCGGAACGTCATGTCTACCTTCTCATTCCTTGTCTTATTGCGTTTTTATTAACGGTGATGTATTATTCGGCGTCGAAAAAATTAAGCGAACGCTTCGCCGAACAAGAAAACTTTACTTTTGCTCGTTTTCCGCTCTGGAAAAGAGCGGTTTCCGGCGCGGTTGCGGCGGCTTTATTTTTAAGCTTTGTACCGCTCGCCGCTCCTTTGGCGAGTGCAGACACATCCGTCAGCTACATAGACGCAGGCGGCGTGGTTCGGGAATGTGAAATCTACACTGTTGTTACCGCAGGTGACGCGACTTTGAGCGACGGCTGGTTCGTTGTGCGGGGCAATGTTTCCTGTGAAACAATAATCGTAACAGGCACAGTTCATCTCATATTAGAGGACGATAGCCATTTGAGCGTAACGGGGGCTTACAATCAAGCCGGAATACAAGTCTCCGGTGGCGCAAATCTCACCATATACGCACAGTCTACAGGCGGCAGTATGGGTAAGCTGACTTCGCAAGGCGGCACTTACGGTGCAGGAATTGGCGGCGGTAATAATACTACGAACGGTGCAATTATCATAAACGGCGGGAATATAACCGCCACCGGCGGAAACTTTGCCGCAGGAATTGGCGGCGGTCATTATAGTGGTATTTCGAGCGGTGCAATTACCGTAAATGGCGGGAATATAACCGCCACCGGCGTAGCCGGAGGCGCAGGTATTGGAAGCGGGGTTTGGGGCTCGAGCGGTACAATTACCATAAACGGCGGTACAATCACCGCTACAGGTCGCGTTGTATACGGAGACGGCGGCACAGGAATTGGCGGTAGTTCACATTTCAACGGTCTAATTACAATTAATATTAACGGCGGCAATATAACCGCCATAAGTAATGATGCCGCTCAAGCGATTGGTTATGGTAGTGGGGGAAACGGTGGTATCGTAACTGTGAACATTTCGGGGTTATATAACTACTGGACGAGTACAACAACATCACCGCCCGCAGAAATGACGGATAGCGGCATATTTACATGGAGAGAGGATTATAGATATATAAAACTTGTTTTTATCCCGCCGCCGCCGCCCGTCAGCTACATAGACGCAGACGGCGTGGTTCGGGAATGTAAAGAATACACGATTGTAACAGAAGACAGCGAGACTTTGACTGACGGTTGGTACGTTGTGCGGGGTGATATTACCCGTGGGGGAATAGAGGTCACAGGCACAGTTCACCTTATTTTAGAGGACGATAGCGATTTGAGCGTGACGGGGAGTTCCTCTTACGCCGGAATACAAGTCTCCTCAGGCGAAAATCTCACCATATACGCGCAGTCTACAGGCGATAATATGGGTAAGCTGACTGCACAAGGCGGCGATAGCAGTGCTGGAATTGGCGGTAATTTTATGACTGCGAACGGTACAATTACCATAAACGGCGGCGATATAACCGCTACGGGCGGCTGGAGTGGCGCAGGAATTGGCTGCGGGAAGTGGAGTGATAGTCAGAGCGGTACAATTACCATAAACGGCGGTAATATAACCGCAACAACGCAAACAACTAACGCTTCCGCAATTGGTCTCGGCGATAACAGTTGGGAAACTACTGTAACTGTTACTATTTCGGGATATTATGAATACTGGGTGAATTATTCACCATTACCGCCCGAAGAAATGTCCGGACGCGGTAAATTTACATGGAGTGATGATTATTATAGCTACATAAAACTTGTTACTATCCCGCCGCCTGTCATCTACTTAGACGCAGACGGCGCGGAGCAGGAATGTTACGACTACACGGTTGTTACCGCAGGTGACGCGACTTTGAGTAACGGTTGGTTCGTTGTGCGGGATAATGTTTTCCGTGGGGGAATAACCGTCACAGGTACAGTTCACCTTATTTTAGAGGACGAGTGCCATCTGGGCGTGACGGGGAGTACCAATCAAGCCGGAATAATAGTCCCCAATGGCGCAAATCTCATTATATACGCGCAGTCTATAGGCAATAATATGGGTAAGCTGACCGCACAGGGCGGCTTTAACAGCGCAGGAATTGGCAGTAATTATTATGCTTCGAGCAATGGTACAATTACCATAAACGGCGGTACAATCAACGCTACAGGCGGCAGTCAAGGTGCAGGAATTGGAAGTGGAATTTATGGCTCGATAGGTGCAATTACTATAAACGGCGGTAATATAACCGCCTCATGCAATAGTGATTTTTACGGTTCTGCGATTGGTCCCGGCGCGGGCGGAGGTGTCACAAGTGTTACTTTTAATGGTTTTTATAACTATCAGGTGAATACGTCAGCATCACCCGGAGGAACATGGGGAAGAGGTGTATTTACTCGTAACGATGGCTACAGGTATATAAGGCTTGAGCAAATATGCAAATACAGCCACACACCCGGCGCGGCGGCGACTTGCTTAGCGGCGCAAACCTGTACGCTTTGCGGTTTTGAACTTGCCGAAAAGCTTGTTTGTCTTTTCGATGCCGCAGATACTTGTACAACACCGGGTACAGCGTGTAACCTCGGTTGCGGACGGACGACAGCCCCCGCGCTGACTTGTCTTTTCGTTGAAGCAACAACCTGTACAACACCGGGTACAGCGTGTAATCGTGGTTGCGGAAATACGACAGCAGAACCCGCACTTGAATGTCTTTATAAAGCCGCAACGACTTGTACAACTTCGGGTACAGCGTGTAACCTCGGTTGCGGAAAAACGACAGCAGAACCCGCGCTTCCTTGTCAGTACGAACCCGCGACTACCTGTACAACACCGGGTACGCCCTGCTTCCTCGGTTGCGGGCAAACCTCAGCACCAAAACTTACTTGCCTTTTCGTTGAAGCAATAACATGTACTACACCGGGTACGCCTTGTACTCTCGGTTGCGAGAATATTGAAGCACCCCCAAAGCCTTGTATGTATGCTCCCTCGACAAGCTGTATAGAAGGCGGTACGGCTTGTTCCTATGGCTGTGAAAATTCTTCGGCACCCGCACAAAAATGTCTGTATGTACCCGCGACGACTTGTACAGCGGACGGTACTTCTTGTACCCTCGGTTGCGGACAGAACGCACCCGCGCTTGAATGTCTGTATGTACCCGCGACTACTTGTATAGTGGAAGGTACTTCTTGCGACCGTGGTTGCGAGCAGACAGCACCCGCGCTTGAATGTTTGTATGAAGTTGCGACTACTTGTATAGCAGAGGGTACTTCTTGTGACCGTGGTTGCGGACAGAACGCACCCGCGCTTGATTGCCTGTACGAACCCGCGACTACTTGTACAGCGGACGGTACTTCTTGCGACCGTGGTTGCGGACAGAACGCACCCGCGCTTGAATGTCTGTACGAACCCGCGACTACCTGTATAGCGGACGGTACTTCTTGCGACCGTGGTTGCGAGCAGACAGCACCCGCACTTGAATGTCTGTACGAACCTGCGACTACTTGTATAGCGGAGGGTACTTCTTGCGACCGTGGTTGTGAGCAGACAGCACCTGCGCTTGATTGCCTGTACGAACCCGCGACTACTTGTATAGCGGACGGTACTTCTTGCGACCGTGGTTGCGAGCAGACAGCACCCGCGCTTGAATGTCTGTATGAAGTTGCGACTACTTGTATAGCGGACGGTACTTCTTGCGACCGTGGTTGCGAGCAGACAGCACCCGCGCTTGAATGTCTGTATGAAGTTGCGACTACTTGTATAGCGGAGGGTACGTCTTGTACCCTCGGTTGCGGAAAGACAGCACCCGCGCTTGAATGTCTTTATAAAGTTGCGACAACCTGTGTAACCAAGGGTACACCCTGCAACCGTGGATGCGGACAGACCTCAGCCCCTCCGCTAACCTGTCTTTTCGTTGCCGCGACTACCTGTGCGGAAGAGGGTACGCCTTGTTACCGTGGTTGCGGACAGTCTCTGTCGCCCGCGCTAAGTCATACCCCGAAAGCGGATAAATGCACCGAATGTAGTACTTGTAAAGCTACAGGAATAGTAAGAACCTGTTCTGATTCAAACCCCTGTACATATCACACACCGGACGGTAACGGCGGCTCCGGTGGTTCCGGTGGTTCCGGCGGTTCCGGCGGTTCCGGCGGCGGTGCAACCCCGGCAGACCCGACAAACAGCGAACCTACAACTACAGACGACCCGAATAATAATGA
>Ga0099364_10003442_pt1 | contig 24562 bp, 14 predicted proteins | sample TergutTh196P3_FD_73070 | JGI IMG/M metagenome (GOLD analysis project Ga0099364, IMG submission 73070) | Microcerotermes parvus P3 segment gut microbial communities from Pointe-Noire, Republic of the Congo - Th196 P3 | ecosystem: Host-associated > Arthropoda: Insects > Digestive system > Gut ...
CCCAACCCCTTAAAGCCCATAAACGCCATAGATAAAAGTGCGGCGGCAATAAATAAAATTGGAGTGCCTTTTAAAAAAGCGGGAATAGGGCTGTTCCGTATTCTTTTGCGAATCCCTGTTAACAGTAACAAGGAAAGCAAAAATCCAAGCGCAACGCCGACAGCGTAAACAAGAGATTCAACAAATGTATAACCGTTGGAGATAACATCAAAAGTTACGGCAAGAATAGCGCAGTTTGTTGTAATGAGCGCTAGGTAAATACCCATCGAGCCGTAAAGAGCAGGTATGGATTTTTTTAGGAAGAATTCAACAAGCTGAACTAAAGCTGCAATTACCAAAATAAAAATAAGGATTTGCAAAAACTCAAGCTCAAGCGGTTTAAGGAAAAAATTATAAAGCGGATAAGTAACGCAAGTTGCAAGAACAGTAACAAAAGTTACGGCAAGCCCCATGCCTATAGATCTATCCTCATCCGTGCTCATGCCAATAAACGGACACAGGGCAAGGAACCGCATCAATACAACATTGTCAATTAAGAAGGCGGTTAGGAATATTTTAAAAAGGTCGCTCATTTGTGGCCTCCTGTTTCTTTTACCGGACATTCTTTATTTGCGGCGCAGCCACAGCAGCCGTCGCCAACATTTGGGGTTGCAACTTTTAATTTTGCTTTTAAGAAAAGGTTAAGCGATATAAAAAGCGCAAATACAAAAAAACCGCCGGGGGGCAGAACAAAGAAAAGCAGCGGCTGGAAACTGTCAGGGAAAATGGCAATACTGAGTATCGATCCGCTTCCCAAAATTTCACGGACAAGCGCAATGCCTGTTAGTACCCATGTAAAACCAAGCCCCATACCAAGAGCATCTGCAATGGAATGGGGCAAAGAACTTTTGGAAGCAAAACCCTCGACTCGTCCCATGATGATACAGTTTACAACGATAAGCGGAATGAATACACCCATCGCTTTTGAAAGATCGGGGAAGTATGCTTTAAGGACATAGTCAATTATTGTGGTAAAAGCGGCAATGACAATTATATAAACGGGAATGCGAATGGAATTTGGAATTACCTTTTTAAAAATGCAGATAACTATTTCTGACATAAGAAGAACAAAGGTCATGGAAAGCCCCATTCCTATTCCGTTTGCAACAGAAGTTGTAACCGCAAGTGCGGAACAGAGCCCAATCATCAACATTAACAGGGGGTTTTCACGGACAAGACCGTTTTTAAAAATGCGGATAAATTCTTTCATTCTGACCTTCCTTCAAGCCATGTGCTTGCCGCAAGTGCCGCCGCTTTTACAGAATCTGAAACTGCACGGCTTGTAACGGTAGAAGCTGTGATGATTATAATATCGTCTTTAACGGCAAAAGGATCGGAAACTTTTTTGCCTGCAAACTGTCCGTAAAAAGTTATACCGTTTGCACGGTCAACAAAATATGAAGGAGACGCGGCGTTTGCTCCAAGCCCCGGAGTATCGGTATGTTCTAAAACTTTTACGCCTGTGATAAAGCCTTCAGTATTTACGCCAACCATTGTTTTAATGGGGCCTGAATAACTTGCACGAGAAACAGTCAGCGCAACACCAACGGGATCAATACCTTCTGGGTTATCGTTTCCAATAATCGCAGCAAAAGCTGTTTCTATTTTGACAGATGGGTCAGGACTTGTAATGGCATCGATGTCTATAAAATTATCGGCATTGGGAAAAAGTTCTTTTAAAGCTTCATTAAGAGCCGCCTGTGAATTTTTTTCTATAATATCTGTGGTAAAACTATAAACAAACGCAAGCATTACGCAGGCGGCGGTTGCAAACAGTGCAAGGACAACTCCAAGTTTTAACATTTTTTTTATGTTCATTTTGATGCCCCCCTAACTTTTTTTACAAAACCGTATTTTTTTGAAATAAGCTGATTAAGGAAACGGACTGCACCGTTCATTATCAATATTGAAAAACAAACACCTTCCGGGTAAATGCCAAACCTGCGGATTAACATTGCAATAATGCCAACGCCGCAGCCAAAGATTATTGTTCCCAAACCTGTAACCGGGGCGGTGACAGGGTCTGTTACCATGAACACCGCACCAAATAAAAATCCGCCTGCAAGAATGGAGTAGAGCGCAAAAGACGGGCTCTGCCAAAAAGCAAGCGCGGCAAGAAAACCTGCGGCAATCATGCAAACTGTAGAACGCCAGTCAATTGTTTTGGTAACTAATAAAAATAACAAAGCCGCTAAAATTAAAAATGCCGATACCTCACCCATACTGCCTGCGTGGAAACCAAAAAACATTGTACGGATTGTCTCCCAGTAAGAACCAAATCCAATGGCAGAAATGTCCGCTCCAACTTTTGTAATTCCAAGAGGAGTTGCGCCTGTTACAACATCAGCGGTAAAAGCCGTTCCCATTGGGAACACAGGCTGCTGCCATGTTGTTAACGCTGCGGGAAAACTCATTACCATAAAGGTACGGCCAACCAATGCAGGGTTAAATACATTTGCGCCCAAACCGCCAAAAAATTCTTTTCCTACGATAATTGCAAATAACGATCCTAGCGCCGTCATCCAAAGCGGAGTTGTGGGCGGAATAGTCAATGCCAAAAGCAAACCGGTAACCCCTGCAGAAAGATCCTTTGCCCTGACCGGCTGACGAATAACAAGGCGGAACACGCTTTCTCCGACAATAGCGGAAACCACCGCAACAATGACATTCAGCAATGCCGGCATACCAAAAATAATTACGCTAAAAACCGTAACAGGAGAAAGAGCCAGCAGCATATTACGCATAAGCGTCTTAGTTCCAACAGGAGAAGCCAAATGCGGCGACGACTGTAATAGATATTGTGGAGTAGCTTTGGTCATAGTTTTCTCTCTCTTAATTTTTGTTTATTTACTCTAAAGCGCTGTACCAGTTTTATTCTTGCAGGGCAAATATAAGCACAGCTTCCGCACTCCATACAGTCCAGTAAACCTGCCCTGACAGCGCCGTCAAAATCTTCCGCTTCAAAATATTTGTTCATAAGCACAGGAGACAGGCGGCAAGGACATCTTCTGATACAGCGACCACAGCGAATACAAGGAGTTTCTTCATAGTCGATTGTCTCTTTGCTTGTCATCAATATAAGACCGTTGTTGTTTTTTTGAATTGGTATTTCTAAGGAAGGAACTGCAAAGCCCATCATTGGGCCGCCAAAAATTATTTTTGCAAGTTTAGATAGATCGATTTCCATAAACTCCTGAGGGAGATTGCTTAAAATTGTACCGATAGGCACGCGGATATTTTTTGGTGTTTTGCACGCACCGCCTGCTACGGTCAGTACCCTGTCAACTATCGGCTTGCCAAATAAAAAAGCCTGCGCAATAGAAATAAGCGATCCCACATTCTGCACAATACACCCAATGTCCATAGGCAAACCGCCTGACGGAACTTCTCTCCCGGTCAACGCCGTTATGAGCATTTTTTCACCGCCCTGCGGATAGCGGGTGCGGCACAGCCCAATGGAAATATTGCCCTGACAAGGGTTGTTTTTTATCTCTTGTTCGATTAAAGGTATAAGCTCTGTTTTGTTATCTTCCAATCCAATTACGGCATTTTTTACACCGGTAATATGCATGATCATTTGCAAGCCTTTTACAAGAAGGTCAGGAGACTCCATCATTAAAGCTTCATCGGCGGTAAGGTAGGGTTCACATTCCGCGCCATTAGCAATGATTATATCGATAGGTTTACCAGGGGGAGGATTTAGCTTGACATGAGCAGGAAAGCCGGCACCGCCAAGCCCAATAATTCCCGCTTCACGAATGCGGGCAAGGGCATCTTCCTTTGAACAGGTGAATGGGTCAAGCGGAGGCATAAACTCTCCGTTATCAGGGTCTGCGTTGCCCTCTTCCGCCTCGATAAAAATGCACAGAACTTCGGCATTGTTAGAAATACGGTGCGGCTCAATCTTTTTTACAATACCGCTTATAGAAGCGTGAACAGGCACGGTCATAGGGCCGGGAGCGGCTGAGTCCGCTATTTTCTGCCCTCTAACCACGGTATCACCAATGTTTACAAGGGGTTTGTTAGGCGCGCCAATATGTTGATTTATGGGAATAATCACCGTTTTTTGAGCAGGAACAGCCTCTATTGGCTTGCCTTCCGTGGAGTGTTTTCTGGTTTGAAGATTCAGCCCTCGCCTGAATGTATTAATAGCCATAAACTACAATTATACGCTAAAAACCATTTCACTGCAAGGATGCGAATTAAGATTGTAATTTGCTTGGGGGTGTAGAGAAAACAGTATCTGTAATATAATAACCATGTGGTACAGCGTACACGCTAATTATTACAAATTCATTTCCTCACGCTAAGACGCAAAGCTATTGTCCGCTATCTTTTCTTTGCTGGAAGCTGCGCTGCAAGTAGCGTCTTTGCGTGATAAATTCTTCTTACCCCGTTATCAGCAACATAAAAGTTACTCGCTTACCGCCCCTCTTCATTTGCTACCTGACCTCACTGCCCATCCACATTCCTCAGCCGCGGAAAGCCCTCTCTTGCCACACCGCTAAAATCCCAGTTAGTCGTGGTAAAGCCTAAACTGCCTGTACCAGTCCATAGTGTTGGGTTAAAAAACGAACCTGCCGCGACATTTCGTCCGTCACGGGTGTCCACTGTATCGGCATCAGCGGGCCGTGTCGCCGGGTTGAGTGTAGTAGGACTTGTGTCTTCTGCGATGACCATTGTTGCCAGGGCGTAATTATTACTGCAGTTGGTTACAGAACTCGTTCTCCCGTAGATGCGCCCCACTCTTCTGTTTGTTGTTGATGTTCCGCCAAGGGCAGAAACACTTGCGCCTAATACCGCATTGTTGCTCACGAAGTCAGGCTGTTGATCGGCAACTAAACCTACATCGAAGTTATTTCTGTAGCCCACAATGCCGCCGGCATAGACCGCACTCGCACTACGTGCGCTTACCCTCCCAGCGCTGAAGCTCTCTCTTATAGTACACCCAACAGTATGACTCCCTTCAGTACTACGAATTGCGCCGACAAGACCGCCCGCATTTACAAAAGAGTTTCCGCTTTCCCCCAGCACATTGCCAAGAGCGTAACTGTCTTTTATTGTCCCGGTACCGGAAAAGAGGCCAACCAAACCGCCAATATACATACTAGTGCCGCTTACGTCTATTGTTCCGGTAGCATAACAAGCGGTAATCGAATCGGTACCGCTAAACTGAGATAATAAACCGCCAGCCCAAGTAGTTCCTGTAGCAGTGGTTATAATATTCATCTTGCTAAAACAGTTGGAAAGACTTCCCTCAAAATTAGTAGAAAAGCCCCCAGCATTGATAGTACCACTTGTATTAACGGTTATGGTCCCTTCCAGCGAACCGCAGTTGTAGATATGATGCCTATTAATAAAACGACCACCAAAACCTGCCGCAGAGGAAGATTCCGAACCGCTTACACTGATATTCCCTTCAAAGAAGCTGTTAGTTATAGTTATAGAAGGGTTTGAAGCACCCCAAGAGTTCGAATATCCTAATAAACCGCCGACATATTTGGTAGAGCTTCCCATAAATTCAATATTCCCCGATACATTACATTTGTGTATTTTTATGTGGTTGCCTGAATATCTGGCATTATTGTGACCGATAAGCCCGCCCAAACGAGTTTCGCCTGGTACAGCAACTGATGGCGGATTGGTTTGACCAATCACCTCAATACTTCCCATAAAGGAACATTCTGCTACGTTTGTCCGCTCCGCATCCCCGATAATGCCCCCTACATAGTTAAAGTCGGATTGTGTTCTATTGAAAGAAACCTTTCCGCTTGGAAATTCAATACCCCGCACGGTGTTTCGCCCGCCGGTGTTTGTGTTTTCGTTGTCATCGCCTTGGCTTCTGCCCACTGCTCCGCCAAGGGCTAAAACGCCGGCTGCCCCGCCCTTGTTTGCGCTGACATTCGCTGTAACGCTTACGCCGTCAATGAGTAAGCCGGAAAGACTAGCAGTAGGCCCTTGATTAGAAGTTCCTCCAGTGTAACCATTATTTATGCTGAAACTTTCGCCGTGTCCCCAGCCTATCTGACCGGCTATGCCGCCTACAAGGGCTTCGCCTGTGTGCGGTGAAGCGCCTGTTGCTTTGTACTCAACAGAAAGCGCGGCGAGACAGTTTCCGATTTTGCCTCTTCCTCCAAAATACCCTGCAATGCCGCCTATACGGATAATTTCCGCGCCGCCCGTGCCTTCAACACTTAGAACGCTTGTTTCCCCTGCTCCCCGTACAATGCAGTTGAGTATCTGCAAAAAATTTCCAGTTCCGCTTACGCTTCCGACAATGCCGCCTATGCTGGTAACAGCCGTTGCGTTGATGCCGATTGCCGCCGAAGCGTCGTACTCCAGTATCAAGTCGCGGATTATTGCAGGGTTTGTCGCTGTGCCGCTTGCCATGCTGAACAACCCGATGTTGGTAACTCCAGTCAATTCACCAAAGCTGTTAATCGTAACCGTATACCCATTGCCGTAAAGCGTGCCGGTGAAGGGGGGTGGATTTGTGTCCTGTCCATCACCGCCAATTGGAGTGTGGCTGGCAATTTCCACATCCTGAGTAAGTACATAAGTCCTTGAATCCGCCGACAGCACCAGCGTACCGGCAGGGGGGCTTGAATCAAAACTTGCCTGTGTCAATTCGATTAATTCAGTAAATCCGTCTGCAGTGCCATTTCTCATCCCCGGTATGTTCCATATCTTGAATTCTACAGGCGCCGCATTGCCGTTACTGCTGGAGGCCATAAGGCTGATGCTGTAAGCGGTCGCCTGCATCATCTCGCCCCTTCTGATGCCGGTAGTAACATATTCAGGCACGGTAAAGGTATATGAACCGTCGAGGGCATGGATCCTTTCCTTAAACTCCCCATCTACCAAAACTTCAACGCCGGTCATATTGGTGGGTCTTGTCCATCTTACCGTGACGGTGTTTCCACTTGCGTTACATTCAACGCTCCAAGAGCTTACTGCATTGATGTCGGTGAAATACCGTATTTGCTGACCTGTCGGAAGCCATGCGCTTTCATTGCCCATGCTGTCGCAGTACTGCACCTCTATGTTGCGGTTTGCTGTATCACTGTCTAGGCTTAAAGTTTGCATTTGCTGACTGGTAGATAGCGCAGTCCATGTCCCGGTAAAATCAGGACTTGTCCCGCGGACAATACGCCAGCGCCACTGGAGAACGGCCTGACCGTCCATGGTCCAGGGCTTGTCATAAGTTGCACCTGCCAGCGGAATGCCCAACCCGGCGTTATCCGTTATGCCCGATAAATTGGCGCTTATGGTAAGGCTGGGGTGGCTGGCGTTATATATATACACCGTGCCGTCCCGCATTTCTTCCCCGCTTAAACTAAAGATATGGCTCCCCCCCGGAGACTGATTGTCCATTACCACCGTAACAAACCGTCCATCAATCACTGCGTTTTGCCATGTATCGGCATTTGTGCCGCTGAAAGGCATAACCGCAAGCCGGATTATCCCTGGACTTGCCGGAAGAGCAGAAGTCCATGTATAAACCGCCTTGTAATAAGACGCCCCTGCGGGATTGCCAACCGAAGTTCTGTAAAGACCGTCCGCCCCTGTCGTGCCTGCGGGTGATAAGGTAATAGATCGAGTCCGCACTTCGGTATTGATGTCGTTCCCTTGTAATGAAGCGTAATGTATCTCCGCTACTTCAAGGCTGGTCGGAGCCGTAGTGCCGGCAGGCATATAAAAATAAAGCGTTACGGAAGCGTTAACCGTAGTTCCCCGCAGCCGCCTGTCTCGTTCAAGCGGAGCGTTCTGATAAATAAAATCTTCGGTAGAAGTTGCAGTTGTTCCATGTATAGCCTGCACCCCTCTTGCGCTGTTGTAGTACCTAATCCGCCCTATACTCTTCCACTCGCTTGTCAAGCCAAGCGCATCACGATAGCGCAATTGCACGCCTCGTACGGCAATATCGCTCGTAAGCTTTGTGGACAAATCTTCACTTATCACATAAACGCTTTCGCCCTGATTATCAAGCAACGGAAGCCATGTTTCATTATTTGCAGGATGATTCTGATCCGCGCCCGTAACAATCCGCCACTGCCATTCAATAGCAGATTGAGGATCCATCGTCCTGGGTTTCCCTCCAGATGCATTCAGGTTTCCGTTAATCAACCCCTGATCAAAATTGTCTCTTATATTCCTAAAATTAAGGTTGACCGTCATCGTACTTGCCGATGAATTGTAATTGTAAACCGTTCCTGCCCCATCAGGCGACTGCGTAGCTTCGCCGCCAAACACCGCCGTCTCAGCGCCCCCTGGCGCAAGGTTGTCATGCACCACAGTGATGAAGCCTCGGCTTTCTGCAACAACTGTCCGCCAGTCTTCAGCCGCAGCCTCTTCACCGGAAGGAAGCACAGCAAGACGGATTATCCCCTGCACAGGGTTGTCCCATGTGTACACCGCTTTGTAATATTTCCCCGCATTTGGGTTGGCTGTCTTATAAGCCTGCCCCGCGCCGGAAGTCTCATCATTATCAGAAATCTCAAATGTGCCTTTCCCAACAGAGACAACTTCGCCCAGTGCGTCCGACACATCATTGCCGCTAAGATGCGCGTAGTGTATTTCAACAATTTCAATATCGTGTTCGATGTCGTTTTCAATATCACCCTCGGCCTGAACGCCAAAGTATAGGGTAACTTCATATTTACTGTCTGCATTTTTGCGGATGCGTCGATCGCGGTCGTAGTTAGACCACTGTTGGAAAAACTCCTGCTCGTACTGCACAGGATCGTGAAGCGCCCACACATTATACGCCGTGTATGCGCTCCTTACCACAGCGCCGCTTTCAATACTCACATTAAAATTGATATGCGCAGGAGAGCTAAGGCGGTTTCCAAACCTCCCCTTTACTTCTGTTCCCACCGTTACGCTGACAAAAGTGTCAGCAGTCAACAGTTCACCGGCCTTAGGCGTGATAGTAATAGTCCGCATCTCATCATTGTAAACAGGTGGATTATAACGCGTCGTTATATCAACAGGCTCCGCGCCTGATGATTGTCCTGTAATTTGAATAAAACCTTCACCAAACTTTACCATGTCGGGATCGGGATCAAGCTGTGTAGAAAATGTAATCGTAATAACCTGTCCCGGCGCATATGCCGTAGGCGACTGATGCGGCGGATTGGAATGTTGCACCCGCACCGGCGTTACACACAGCGGTACAAGCAATACTTGAGTATCCGTATTCACCGTAACAACAGCGCGCCCAATCCCAATTACTTCAATATTAACTTCCTGTAGTGGAAGTTCTTGGCCAAGCGTGTCGGGATCAAGGTCGTCCACAGTTTGTTCATTGTAAGCATACGCTTTCCACCCAAGGAAGTCCCAAGCCCCTGATGCAGAGAATTCTACAGTGAACGGAAAGCCCACTCTCCTGTTCAAAAGCTGTGCGGAAAGGTTTGTCCCCCAAGCAGGATTAGCAAGCACGCGTACTTCAATAGAAGCGCTTTCGCCCCCCAAAGGCATGATAGTTATTTGTTCTGAAATATCACTTGTTATTGTAACGCTCATTTCAGTCCCTGACGCATTACGCGGACTCCAGGTAACATTGCCGGTAGGTGTCCCTACAGGAACACCGCTATTCCAATGCGATATTACTTCTTCACCGATCATCGCCTGCCATCCACCGAACGGATATGCCGCATCCGGCTGGAAACTTACATTAAACGGGAACCCCTGAACAGCAGGAACCGCAGAACTTACCGTACTGCTTACAGTCCCAAGATTACCTGAGTTTACGGAAACGTTAAGTATAGGATTATTAGATCCAATAGGACGAATTGTTAAATTCTCAACATCAAACGCAGTAATTGTAACATCCATCTCCGTACCGGAAGCATTCCGTGGATACCAAATAATACCGTCAGAACCATCAACACCAACACCGAACTTCCATTCGCTTCTAACATTATTATCTGCTACCTGATAAACCGCTTCCCAGCCTTGGAATGCATAATTCCCGGAAGGATTAAAACTTATAGTAAAAGGAAATCCCTGTCTTCTGGATGCGCTTCCGGAACCCGTACCCCAAGAAGCTGGAACATTTACAACTACATTTATACTGCCACTATCCCCGCCAATCGGCATAATAGTCACAGTACCCGTTTGCAAATCAAAGCCGTCAGGAAGAGTTACACTCATCTCAGTCCCTGACGCATTGCGCGGACTCCAAATAATCCCGCCTCTCTCAATAGCACCCTCGCCAAGTTCCCAAACAATCTTCTCACTGTTCGCTGCTAACTGCCATCCACGGAACGGATATGCCGCATCCGGCTGGAAACTTACATTAAATGGGAAGCCTTGATAAACAGGAACCGCAGGACTTATCGTACTGCTTACAGTCCCAAGATTCCCTGAGTTTACGGAAACGTTAAGTATAGGATTATTAGATCCAATAGGACGAATTGTTAAGGTCTCCGTCCCGGATGTGGTAATAGTAATATCCATCTCCGTACCGGAAGCATTTCTTGGGTACCAAACAATACCGTTTAACCCCTTAGCATCATTGCCATCGCCTGGATACCATTCGCTTTTAACTGCTACTTGCTCACTGCTACCCGCTACCTGATAAACCGCTTCCCAACCACGGAACTCATAATTCCCGGAAGGATTAAAACTTATAGTAAAAGGAAACCCCTGTCTTCTGCTTGGTGAACTTCCGGCACCGGTACCCCAACTACCGGGAACGAACACAACCACAGTTATACTTTTACTGTCACCATCAAGTGGCATTATAGTTATCTGACTTGTCGGTAAAAAGTTTTCAGGTAAAGTTTCAATTGTTATACTCATCTCCGAACCGGAAGCATTACGCGGACTCCACACAACACCATTATCCGTGTCTCCACCGCCACCAACTTCCCACCGCGAGACTGCTACCTGCTCACTGCTACCTGTTACCTGAAAAATAGCTTGCCAGCCACGGAACTCAAAACCCGCAGAGGCTTGAAAACTTACATTAAATGGAAAACCCTGCCGTACAGCAGGTGAAGGAGTTCCGGCGGGGCTTGTTATTCCAAGTTCCCCTGACTGCACACTAACATTAAGAGTCGGACTATCTCCACCAAGCGGCATAACCGTTATCGTACCCGTTGCAAGAAAGAAACCATCAGGAAGAGTTGTAACAGTAACACTCATCTCCGTTCCCGAAGCACTACGCGGATTCCAGACAACACCATTATCCGTTTGTCCGCCGCTCCCGGTTTCCCACCGCGAAACTATTACCTGCTCACTGCTACCTGCTACCTGATAAGCCGCTTGCCAGCCTCTAAACGTATAAGCTGCATCCGGCTGAATACTCACATTAAACGGAAACTCCAAAACAGCGGGAACAGCCTGGCTTACGGTACTGCTTACAGTTCCAAGCCCCATTCCGTTTATCGTCACTGCAAGCTCAGAATTATTAGACCCTACAGGCCGTATCGTAAGCAAATCAACATCAGCCATCGTAACAGTTAATTCCATCTCAGTCCCAGAAGCATTACGCGGTGACCAACTAATTCCGTCTCTCACAACTTCTCCATCGCCAAGCTCCCAAACAATCTTCTCACTGTTAACTGAAATCTCCCAGCCTCTAAACTCATAATTCCCGGAAGGGTTGTAACTTATAGTAAATGGAAACCCTTGTCTTCTATACATCGCTGTTGACGGGAAAACAGTACCCCAAGAACCGGGAACAGATGCAACTACAGTTATGCTGTTATTGTCGCCGTCAATCGGCATTATGGTTATTTGTCCTGTAGAGGAAGTCTCTCCAAGGTTCAGTATCGTTATTGTCATCTCAGTCCCGGAAGCGTTACGCGGCTGCCATAGGATATATTCGTCCGCTTCATTTTCTTCTCCGGATTTCCATACAGAAAGATTCTCACCAAACACAGCTTGCCAGCCTCGGAAAGGATAATCCGCAGAAGGTTGAAAACTTATATTAAAAGGATACCCCTGTATTATTCCTGATAATCCCCCTGAAGGAAATGCAGTACCAAGCCCGCCGGGCTCTACTGATACATTTAGTCCGGCAGTGTCTGCACCCATAGGACCTATGTATAAGGTTTCACCTTCAGGCGGCATATCATAAACAAATATATCTACCACTGTTCCGTCATCATTCTTAGGCACGAATTTTACTTTTACGCCGGACCCAACATAATATTCTTTATCATTTTGCCACTCCTGTAGTTCCCAACGCGCCCAGGTAGGTTCCCCTTCAACCCAGGCCTGCCATCCTGTAAATGGGTACTGGCTGAAAGGCTGATAATTGATGGTAAACGGCTCATAGCCGTACTTTGAAAAATCCTCCTGCCACAGTTTGACCTGCCTGCTCCCGGAAGTAAAAGCTGTTCCCATATTACCGGTTGTTATTTGCACATTTACTATCGGCGCATTTGCGTAAGCAATCTCCGTATCTATTTTTTGCCAATAATCCGGATCTAATGATGCATTAAAAAGATCGCAACCAATGCATATAACAAAGAATAAATAGCAAAAAGTAGTTGCTATTATTCGCAAACTATACTTGTTGCCATTACGTTTTACTTTCGTAACCAACTTTTTATTCGTCATAAAAACCCCTTGTATTTTGCTTATATTGTAAAATAGGTAATAAAAGCTTGTAATCATACTAGAGTAGGATTTTATTATAAATACATCCTACTCCAGTATGATATTACCTCTTGAAAAATATAAAAATATCATATATTCTGAAAGTAGGTGTAAAATGGTAAAGTTAGAAAGAGGCAAAATAAATATCGATTATAAAGACCCCTTAACTTTGGCAAAAATTACCTCTTTTTTGGGAATAGTCTGTCTTTTCATTAATTTCTTCTTTTTTCTGATACTAAACAGTTCCCCAATGGCTCCAAAAGAATTTATTGCAGGTGTTGGACTTTTCAGTTTTCTAGGTGTTTTGACAAGTTCTATTTTGTGCCGGTTCTTTCTGCCTTCCATTGAGGCAGGGGAGGCGGCAGGTCCTGTAATATCAAAAAAACCGCTGTTTCTAAGCTTTGTTTTTATCGGTCTAATTATAATTCCCAATATTATCCTTAGGAGCTTGGGGGCGGATGCTTTTTTTGGTTCCTTTCCGGTTAGAGCTATTGCTTCCGTCCTTTCCGGTATGTTATATCCTGTATGTTTTGGGCTTTTTTTCCTAACCCATAAACAAAGCCGGCTTTATACATTTCTATTTTCTATTGCAATTGCCTTGGGTTATTTATCATTCTTTTTTTCTTATCCTGTTCTGAAGAATTTGATGCACCTTACTTTTAATATGATAAAATGGATAAAAATCTTTATTGGAATTTTTGTAGGTTTATGCTGTTTCTTTTTTTCTAAAACATCAATATCGATAGCCTGTCCGATAGAACCTGACGGGACAGGTATTAGCAAAAAAACTAACTGGTCTTTGGTTTTCCGTCTTATTGGTCTTGCATCGGTTTTAAAAATTCTTCATGCGGTAACAGATATGCATTTAATGCCCGGTGTCAGATATTCAGCGGCAACTTTTCATCCGTATTTTCTTGTGGTTGGTCTTGCCCTCCCTGTTTTTTCATTCTTTGCGGGTCGTAATATAGAACGATTCATTAAATTGATGATTCCGCCCGCAATATGCCTTTTAATTCTCCTTCCCTGTCTGCCTTTATTTGAAGATTACAAGGGATTTGTTTTTATTATTAATATTCTGGTAGGGTTTTTTCATTTTATGTTTTGGATTGTTTTTACTGCCGCGCTTGTAGAAAATTATAAAGGGGGCATTTGGTATTACAGTATTGTAAGCGCTGTTTATCTTACCTCTTTTTTTTCTTTTTCCGGCATAATTGGACGGCACATACCCGCCGGCACGGAATTTTCTGTACTGTTTGCCGGTATTGCGGCTATTGTTTTTTTTGTACTGTCTTTCAGAATTTTGTTTTCAAAAAATACCCTCTCCCCCATTTTTTCCGCGGCATCTTCTTCCAAAAATCAATCCATCGAAGATATTTTCATAGCTCATAAGCTGTCAGATAGAGAAATTGATGTTGCTCATCTTTTATTAAAGCCCGGTTGTTTGGAAGCCAAGGGGATAGGAGAGCTTTTGTTTATTTCTCCAACTACTGTTAAAACTCATCTTACCAATATTTACCGTAAATTCAATGTAAGCAAAAGAAGCGAATTTATGGCTTTGTTCATTCAGAGAAATGATACGGATTTAATTAAATTTTAAAGCGTGAAATTTCCTTAATCAAATGATTGGTACTTTCCATGTTCTTAGTACTTAATTCATTGGCATTATATACTGCCGCATTTATCTGATCCGCACCTGATGCCATTTCGTTCATACCTTCGGTTATTTCCTGTGTTGTGTTTTTCAGATTTTTAGCTTCTTTCTTTATTTCCCTTGCACCTTCAAGCATTTCATGAGTCTCATTCCTTACCTGTTGGGTAATTTCATTTACAAAGCTTATAGCTTCAAGGATTTGTTTGCTCCCTTCGCCCTGTTCTTCCATTGCATTGCGGATATTTTCTTCCTGTTGTGCCACAGTTTTAACGCTGGAATCAATAGCTTCAAATTTTTTAAGTACATTGTCCGTAGAAGTTGTTATTTTGTCTATTGAACCTTTTATTTTTTTTAGTACATCGCTGATGGTTTTGGATTGTTCGCCGGAACTTGTAGCCAATTTACGGATCTCATCCGCAACTACGGCAAAGCCCTTGCCCGCTTCCCCTGCGTGGGCAGCTTCAATAGCGGCATTCATAGAAAGCAAATTGGTTTGGCTGGAAATATTTTCCATAACAGAGTTAATTTCCAAAAGACCTTCAGATTCTTTTGCAATTTCCTGAATATCAGAAACAACATTATGAAGTCCTGCGCGGCCTACCTCGGAAGCAGCAGTAAGCTCCATTACATTTTCACTGTTGCTAATAAGAGTTTTGGTAACCGACTGAATATTTGCAATCATCTCTTCTATTGCAGATGACGATTGCGCAACACTGGAGGTTTGTTTTTCTACATGACCGTTAAGTTTGTTGATATTTGCGGCAATCTGTTCCATTGTAGCATCGGTTTCTGTAACGCTGGCACTTTGATTTAACACTTTATCCTTAATACTTTTAGTGTTAGCTGTAATTTCATTGACAGCCGTAGCAGTCTCTGTCATGTCGTTGGAAAGTTTCCCGCCAATGCCTGATAATTTATCTGACTCTTCTCTGATGCCAAGAACAAGCGTTTTAATTTTTTCCAGAGTAAAGTTAAAATCACGGGCAAGATTACCCACTTCATCTTTTGTATTAACATCAATGCTTTTTGTTAGATCTCCATCGGCAACAACTTTCATGACAGCCGCTATCTTAGTTATTGGCCTTGCAATACTTGATGTAATAATTATTGTTAATACAATGCTTAAAATTATCGCAGCAATAATGAACACTATAATAATACTTTCAAACACCAAGCCGGATTGGTGAATCTCGTTTATTTTATTGTTAAGTAAAATACTGTATCTATCCTGCATTACTTCTAAATCGGTAATTACTTCCAGGGTGTTAGGTAAAACCTCTTCTCTAAACTTTCTTACCGCTTCATCTCTTTCTCCGTTATTAAGATGATTTATGATTTCCCCTGCCTTGGAATGAATAAAATGATGAGGTTCAACAATCTTGTCGATCAATGAAATAACCTCCGGATCAGTCAATTCATTCACTGCATTACTGTTAAGCCATCTGCCTAAAGAACAAGCATTAGAATCCAAAGAGCCTGTAAATGCCGCTCCGGAATACACCGTCTCTGACATTCCATGCCTCCAAATATAATGAGAATTTAATATTGATGAGATGTTTGTTCTGGTTTCTGCCAATTTAAGAACATCTTCGGATAAAGTTACAAGTTTTTCATCACTGTATAAACCCAGCGCGCCAAGAAAAATTCCTATTAAAGCAACAATAGAGAAACCGCCAAAAAGTTTAGTGCGAATTTTCATATATTTTCTCCTAAATATATTTGCTATTTATTAATAAACTGTAGCAAGTTTTAAAGTAATTGTCAATGTTATGAAATTGTGTCAATATTAAGGAATAATGCGCTAATAATGTCACAAAAAACAGTTGACATACTTAAAAAATGTATAATAAAATACCATATCTCTGAAAAAAGCTCTGATAAAAATGTTAAAACTGCAAGATTAAAGGGGTAAGAGACGTATGAAAACCATTTTTATAGTGGACGATAATAAGTCCAATTTATTTACCGCTAAAACCGCACTGGAAGGAATGTACAGAACATATGCACTGTTATCAGCCGAAAGAATGTTTAAGATAGTGGAAAGAATAACCCCAGACCTTATTCTGCTTGATGTCAATATGCCGGGAATGGACGGGTTTGAGGCAATGCAGATACTAAAATCGGATAAAAGATGGAAAACAATACCCGTAGTTTTTCTTACGGCAAGGAATGATTCGGATGCGGAAATACGCGGATTTGAAATGGGGGCGCTTGATTTTATCAGCAAACCCTTTTCACCACCCGTACTTATAAAACGAATTGAAACCCACATAGAAGCGGACAAGCTGATAAAAGAAAGTCAAAAAGCTCTACGCGATATTCACAGCGCTACAATAAGCGTTATAGCGGATTTAGTTGAAACCCGTGATGAAACAACGGGAGGGCATATTGAGAGAACGCAGGTATATATAGAACTTCTTGTAAATGAAATGCTCCGCTCAGGAATTTATAAGGATGAATTATCGGCCTGGGATAAAAGCATATTTTTATCGTCAGCGCAGTTGCATGATGTCGGTAAAATCGGTATAAGCGATCTGATATTAAATAAACCTGGGAAGCTTACTGATGAGGAATTTGATATTATTAAACAACACTGCGATAAGGGAGAGTTGGTTATCAGCCAGATTATAGAAAGAGCAGCCAACGATGTGTTTTTGCATCATGCAAAAAAGTTTGCGGCTTATCATCACGAAAAATGGGACGGCACGGGTTATCCAAAAGGGTTAAGCGGAGAGAATATCCCGCTTGAGGGACGAATCATGGCAGTAGCGGATGTCTATGATGCGCTTGTTTCCAAACGCCCGTATAAAGAACCTTTTTCCCATGAACAAGCGGTGAAAATTATTCAGAAAGATAGTGGTACGCATTTTGATCCCCAAATTGTGGAAGCTTTTTTGAATGTGGCAGAAGATTTCTGGGCGGAATCTATTCTCATTGATAACACAAAATAAAAGGCGGTTAAATGAAAGCAGAGAAAAATAAGTTGTCAGTCTCATGGAAAAAATCACTGGGATTCCGTTTAATGATGATAATGGTCAGCCTTTCGCTGTTCATAGGAATTGTTATGATGGTTTTTTTAACAATTATTTATCAGGGTCGTATTGACTCCGAATACACAAGCAAAGTTGTGTTATTATCAAGAATCGCAGCTTCCTTAATAGACGGCGAAGCAGTTGACCGGTATCTTTCAACCCTTGAGAAAGATGAAGAATACCATCGCACTTTAGAACATTTAAAGTTTCAGCAGCACGAAAGCGGTGTTACATATATTTATATTTCAAGAGTAGGCAAAAAGGATGAAACTATTGTTTTTGACGCGGAAGAAGACGGGAAAGTGGACTTGGGCTATGTTATAACATTGGAAAGCGAACAGTATGACGATCTTTTGCCGGCATTCGGCAGAGGAGAACGGGTTGACCCGTATGTCGTTGATACGGATTGGGGTCGACTGCTTATTGCATCCGAACCTATTTACCGTAAGGACGGCAGTATAGCGGCTCACGCACATGTTGCCATTGCCATAGACCAAATACTGGGAGAGCGAATATTTGTTTTCATGTTGCTTGGTGCTATTATTTTGCTGACCTCTTTAGCATTTGCCGTAACAGGTTCTTATGCCGTACGAAAACTCGTAATCTCACCCATACGCAATCTTGTAAACGGCGTATCTTCTTATAGCCCCGGCACAGCATTGCCGATTTTTATTAATCAATCAAAACAAAAACTGCGTTCACATTTAAGCAATGAAATTGAAGTTTTGGAGCACAGTATAACAGAGATGGCAGTGCGGACGGAAGATATGTTTATCGAAGTAAAACAGCTTGAAGCCGCTAAACTTGCCAACCGGGCAAAGTCTGAATTTCTTGCAAACATGAGCCACGAGATACGCACTCCGTTAAATGCAATTGTTGGTATATCGCAAATGCAGCTTCAAAAACCTGAACTGCCGGACGACTACGCAAAAGCGCTTGGAATTATTTACGATTCCGGCAATAATCTGCTTGCGATTATCAATGACATATTAGATATGGCAAAAATTGAAACAGGAAAGATGGAGCTTAACCCTGCGGAATACAGTCTGCCAAGCCTTATTAATGATGCGGTTACATTGAATATTGTGAGGGTAGGTTCAAAACCAATCGAATTATTTATTGATGTAGATGAAAATCTGCCGTCAAAAATGTACGGCGATGAATTGCGCTTAAAAGAAATACTAAACAACTTGCTGTCAAACGCGATAAAATACACCGAAAAAGGAAGCGTAAAGCTTTTAGTAAATCACTTCCATCAGGATTCAGAGTTAATGCTGCGTTTCATAGTGGAAGATACAGGGTACGGCATTAGACCAGAGGATAAACAAAGATTGTTCTCAGAATTTACGCGCTTTAATTCATCAATCTTACATTATGTTGAAGGAACAGGGCTTGGTTTAAGCATAACCAAGAATTTCGTAGAGATGATGGGCGGTACAATTGAAGTTGAAAGCGAATACGGTAAAGGTAGCAAGTTTACCGCAACAGTCAGACAAGAAGCAGTGGACTGCGAAGCAATAGGCAAGGAGCTTTCAGAGAGGATTCGCAATTTTACATTCTCTGTAGACAGGCGGTTCCAAAACTTGCAGATTACCTACTATCCAATGCCATACGGAAAAGTATTGATAGTAGATGATGTTAAATCGAATCTGTTTGTAGCGGAAGGATTAATGCTGCCCTACGAATTGAAAATCGAAACCGTATTAAGCGGTCATGACGCGCTGAACAAGATAAATGCCGGAAATACTTATGACATAATATTCATGGATCACATGATGCCGCAGATGGACGGAATAGAAACAACGCGCAGACTGCGTGAAACAAACTACAAAGGAACGATTGTAGCTCTTACAGCTAACGCATTGGTAGGCAGTGATGTTATCTTCAAGGAAAACGGTTTTGACGACTTTATCTCAAAGCCCATTGACATAAGATACCTGAACGCTGTTTTGAATAAATTTATCCGTGACAAATATCCTGAAGAAGCTGCAAAATACAAATTGACGACAAAAGACGCAAAACATATTCGTGAATTAAAAGCAAATCAAAAATTGTTGGAACTGTTCCGCAGTGACGCGGAAGAAGCCGTAATAACTTTGCGCAAAACAATGGAAAACGGCGACATTAAATTATTTACTACCACCGCACACGCAATGAAGTCCGCGCTTGCCAATGTAGGAGAGGATGAAATGTCCGAAGCAGCATCTGCTCTGTCAGAAGCCGGAAAGCGAAACGATCTGGAATACATTGCCGCTAATTATGAAACATTTATAGAATCCCTTGGAGCTTTGGTAGGGACTCTTGGTTCTGCTGAGTTACCAGAAGACAGTGATGCAGAAATTAAGGAAGATACTATTTATTTAAGGGAGCAGCTTCTTGTAATAAAAAAAGCCTGCGAAGACTACAACGATGCTGATGTGTACGCCGCCCTTGACAGATTAAAAGAGAAACAATGGAAAAAAGAAACCGTTACCGCCTTTAAAGAAATATACGACATATTGTTCCTGGACAGTAACTTTGAAGGTGTTGCGGAACGGATTATTGATCTGCTTAACCTTTGGGAATTGTAACTTACTCGTAATCCACACCTGCAACATTAAAGCCGTGGGCTTCAAGGAAGTCTTGCTTGAATCCTGCAACATCGGTTTCTTCAAAAATATTTTCCGGGGTGGCTTTGCCCATTCTTTCTACAGTGGCTTTTTGAACATCGTCACGCATTTCCCAATCGTCTATGCGGATGCGGTTTTCACTGTCCACAGGGACAGAGCTTTCAAAAAGACGGTCATTGTATAAACGGACAATTTGTTCAATACACCCTTCATGCAAGCCCATTTCTTTCATTACCTTAAAGAGGCAGGAAATATACAATGGGATAATTGGGATTACAGCACTGGATCTTGTTACCAAAGCTTTGTTTACAGAAACCCATGACCCTTTAAATTTACCCTGATACTTTTTATTGATGTCGCGGCTTGCGCGTTCTAAATCTTCTTTTGCTTTTCCGATAGTGCCGTTTTTATAAATTGCCCATGACAATTCAGGGCCAATGTATGTGTAAGCAACCGTACGAGCTTGATTGCATAGCAGCCCTTCTTTATCCAAAGCATCCATCCACAGTTCCCAGTCTTCACCGCCCATTACTTTTACGGTGTTGGCAACTTCGTCTCCTTCTGCAGGTTCTGCTGAAACAGTGCTGAATGTTCCGTCCATCATATTTAAAGTTGTACCTGAATAAGGCGCGCCTATCGGTTTAATTACGGATTTATACTGGACTCCCGTTTTAGGATCGGTTCTTACAGGTGATGCAAGGGAATAAACAAAAAGGTCAACCTTTGCAGGAATGCCCGCTTTTTCCGCCGCTTGTTTTATAGCTTGGCAGGTTTGGGCTTTTATCTCATCGGAGAATGCATCGCCGTTTACGGTAATGGAAACCAGCCCTGCTTTTTCCGCTTCGCGGTCAACTGTTGCATTGTTATGAAAACCTGGAGTGCCGGAATGTTTTTCTGACGGCTCTTTTTCAAAAGACACGCCAACTGTTGCAGCCCCGTAGCCAAAAGCGGCGGCAATGCGGCTGGCTAAACCATAACCTGTTGACCCGCCAACAATTAACGCTAATTTTGGAGCGTTATCTTTTGTTTTTACAGTTTTCTTTACGAATTCAATCTGTTTTTTTACGCCTGCCTCGCATCCTGCAGGATGACAGTTCAAGCAAATGTTATTACGAATCATCGGTTTTATAGACATAAATTTCTCCTTATATTGAAATGCTATGCGTTTCCTACAAGACACATCCATTCAGCTTCGGCGGCAACTTCGTCACCGACATAAGCTTTGCCGCGCTGTTTAATCATTTTGGGGGAAACCCTAAGGTTTTCAATTTCACAGCGGACTTCGTCACCGGGGCGAACCTGACGGCGGAACTTTACTTTGTCAACGGTTGCAAAGAAAAAGAGGCCGTCAGCGCTTAACGAACCCAGATGGCGCAAACCTGCGCCGCCTGACTGAGCCATTGTTTCAACAAGGATTACGCCCGGTACAACAGGGTACTCAGGGAAATGCCCCTTAAAAAAATATTCATTTTCCGTAAACACATGCTTGGTTACAATTTTTTCCGCAGTAGCCTCTATTATTTCGTCAACAAAGAGGAAAGGGTCTCTATGCGGTAACAACTTTTCAATATCGCTTCTCATTTTTTCTCCTAGTTATATTTTTTAAACACTACAACGCCATTGTGGCCGCCAAATCCAAGCGAGCCGGAAGCCGCCGCCGTAATTTCTCCAAACTGTGCTTTATTTGGCACATAGTCCAAATCACATTCAGGATCGGGGTTGTCCAAATTAATTGTAGGCGGATAAAAACCGTTACGCATAGCCAGAATACATGCAATAGCTTCAACGCCACCTGCGCCCGCAATACAGTGGCCGTGCATACTTTTGGTGCTGGACACTTTCATTTTTTTAGCGTGATCGCCAAACGCAATTTTAAGCATCTTTGTTTCTGTAGGATCATTTATTTCTGTTGATGTTCCATGGGCATTGTAATATTGAATATCCTCAGGTTTGCAATCCGCATCTGCAAGCGCAAGCTTAACCGCATTTGCTCCGCCATTGCCTGAAGGATCTGGCGAAGTAATATGATACGCATCCGCTGAGGCGCCATACCCTGCAAACTCCGCAAGTATTTTTGCACCGCGTTTCTTTGCGTGTTCTTCACTTTCTAAAATTAAGATGCCGGAGCCTTCCGCCATAACAAAGCCGTCTCTGTCAGCATCAAACGGACGGGATGCTTTTGTAGGCTCATCGTTTCTCTTAGTAGAAAGTGCTTTTAACATTTGGAAACCGCCAACTGAAAACGGAATAATTACCGCTTCCGTACCGCCGGCAATCATAACATCACAGCGGCCGCTTCTGATAAGGTCAAGCGCCTGTCCAAGAGCGTCAGTACCTGCTGCACAAGCTGTAACTTGTGTAAAAGCCGGGCCTTTTGTACCATACATCATCGATATATTTCCTGCAGCTTCATTTGGAATCATCATGGGAACGGTAAGGGGTAACATTCTTTTTGGACCTGAGTCAAATAATTTTTTATGAGACTCGGACACAACTTCAAAACCGCCAATGCCGTTGCCAATTACAATGCCTGTTTTTTCAGCTTCACTTTTTACAAGCCTTTTACCTTCTGCATCAGCTTCACCCATTAACCCTGCTTGTTCCAAAGCCTGTGCTGTTGCCGCAACTGCAAACTGTGTAAAGCGGCACATTTTGCGCGCTTCTTTTTTATCCATCCACAAACTGGGATCAAACTCTTTTACCTCTCCCGCAATTTTTACATCAAAATCCGTTGTGTCAAAAGATGTAATTGGCCCAATTCCGCTTTTACCTTCTTTAAGAGAAGTACAAAAATCTTCTACTGAATTGCCTATGGAAGAAATAACTCCCATTCCTGTTACTACAACTTTCTTTTTCATATTAACTCTATCTCCTTATACTAATTGTATCGATTAGAAGTACATTCCGCCGTCAACAGGCAAGACCTGCCCTGTTACATACGATGATTCATCGGAAGCAAAGAACAATGCAACATTTGCAATATCTTTCTGCTCTCCAATTTTTTTCATGGGGATTACATCAATCATTTTATTTTTGACTTCATCGGGCAACACGGCTGTCATATCAGTATCGATATAACCGGGTGCTATTGCATTTACACGAACTCCGCGGCTTGCAACTTCATTGGCAATACTTTTTGTAACGCCGATTAAGCCGGCTTTACTTGCCGAATAATTTGCCTGTCCGCCATTGCCGTGAATGCCGACAACGCTTGCCATATTTATAATTGAACCTTTTCGTTTACGGATCATGTCTCTTGCGACACAGCGGGAAACAATAAATGCCGCAGTTAAATTAATATCGATAACTTTTTGCCATTCTTCCAAAGACATTCTAAATGAAAGATTGTCCTTGGTAATGCCCGCATTGTTAACAACAATGTCAAAGCCGTCAGCTTCTTTTACAACGCCGTCAATAACGCCGTCAATTTCCGCAGTCTTGGAAAGGTCTAACTCTATCCAATGCAGTTTTCCGCTTGCCGCCTTAACCCTGTCTGAAAGATCTTCTGGGGTTTTATAATCCAGCCCCCAAACTTCCGCACCTTCCGCTATAAATAAGTCGGCAATGGTTTTTCCAATTCCTCTTAACGCCCCTGTAATAAGCGCTTTTTTGTTTTCCAGTCTCATACTTGTTCTCCTATTTTAGATATATCTTCTGTAGTGCCTGCGGCATAGATTGGAAGAGCGCTTCCTGTATCTTTCCACAAACCTTGTAAAACTTTACCCGGACCAACTTCAAGGCAGGATTCTATACCTGCTGCCGCTACAGAAGCTTGTTCTTCTACCCAGCGAACGGGGCTTGTTATCTGCTGCAACGCAAGTTTTTTTGCTTCTTCACCGGAAGAAATTGCTTTGCCTGTTACATTAGAAAAAACCGGAATGGCAGGATTGTTAAATGTTACGCTTTCCAATGCCGGCGCAAAAGCTGAAGCGGCATCCGCCATAAGCGGCGAATGAAAAGGCCCTGCAACCTGCAAGCGAATCACCCTCTTTGCCCCCGCTTCCTTAAAACGGTTTTCCGCTTCTGTAAGAGCTGCGGCTGTTCCTGCAACAACAAGCTGTTTGTTTGAATTGATATTTGCGGCGTACAAATCCTTAACGCCTTCACCTGCCCATTTTGCAATTAACTCTTCTACTTGTGTAGGCTCAAGACCCACTATAGCCGCCATACCCGGAGCTGCAGCCGCATCTCCGCCCGCCGCTTCGCGCAAGGTGTCGGCAGTCTTTTGCATAGCCTCGCCCCTTGCTTTTATCAATTTTAAACAGTCTTCTGTGCTTAAAACGCCGGCACTTACAAGAGCGGCATACTCGCCAAGGCTAAAGCCCGCACAGGCGGCAGGGACATAGCCCTGTTCAGCAAGAAATACCGCAGCCGCTAAATTTACCAAAGTAATTGCCGGCTGTGAAACATCGGTTCGTTTTAAGGTATCGGCATCTGAGTTCAACATTTCTTTTGAATCTTTACCAAAAATCCCGGATGCTGTATCAAATAATTTTTTTACGGCATCAGATGAAAGCAAATCGATCCCCATGCCTGAATATTGCGCTCCCTGACCGGGAAATAAAAACGCAGCTTTTGTCTTATTCATTTTTTCTCCTTACCAAATTATAATATTTCCA
>Ga0099364_10003443_pt1 | contig 24562 bp, 20 predicted proteins | sample TergutTh196P3_FD_73070 | JGI IMG/M metagenome (GOLD analysis project Ga0099364, IMG submission 73070) | Microcerotermes parvus P3 segment gut microbial communities from Pointe-Noire, Republic of the Congo - Th196 P3 | ecosystem: Host-associated > Arthropoda: Insects > Digestive system > Gut ...
TGTCCTGCCAAACACAGACGAAGATGGAGCATGCATGATAGCGGAGAAGCTGATAGATAGCATTCGGTCATTTGAGTTGCAATATTCAAAAAACGGTGCGCCTCGCAAGCTGACGATATCGGTTGGTGTGACGACCGGGAAAGTCAAATCAAGGCAGCGTATTGATGATTTCATACTACGTGCAGATGAGTTGCTTTATAAATCGAAGCAGGATGGGCGAGATAGATATACATTCGGGCGGTTGGGGTAGTAGAATTAAGAATTAAGAATTAAGAATTAAGAATTAAGAATTAAGAATTAAGAATTAAGAATGTAGAATGTAGAATGTAGAATTAACGAGAATTCGGAATTCGGAATTCGGAGTTCGGAGTTCGGAATATATGGTAACGAAGGACTGTTTATATGAGCATTGAGGCGCCATGGCTGAAATCTTATGGAGATGTACCGCACAAACTGGACTATCCGGACTGCGGGATGGCACAACTCGTATTAAATACTGCCGAAAAGTACCCAACGACATTAGCCTATGAGTTTTTTGGCTGTAAGCAAACCTACAAGGGATTTTCTGAAGAAATCCATGCTTGCGCTCGCGGTCTAGCAGCAATTGGTATCAAACCCGAAGAGCGCGTGACGATATGTATGCCAAATACTCCACAAGCTGTAATAGTCTTTTATGCGCTTAACCTCATTGGAGCAATTGCGAACATGGTCCACCCTTTATCCGCTCCGGAGGAGTTGGTGAGATACTTGAGCACCAGCAGAAGCGTAGCCGCGCTTACGCTGGATCAGTTCGCTGAAAAACTCGAGGAAATACTGCCCAGAACCGGCGTTAAGACGCTAATCCTATGCGGAATAGACGATGGGCTTGTTGGTATCAAAAAACCGCTCTACAAACTTACGAAAGGTCGGAAGATAACAAGACAATCATCGAGCGGCAAGCTGCTCAGATATACTGACATGCTCAAACGCGGTGAAACATATAAAGCGGAATATATATCAGATTCAAGCGGAGACAATGTTGCCGCGATTCTTTACAGCGGCGGCACATCAGGCACAACAAAGGGCATCCTCCTGACGAATATGAACTTCAATGCATTGGCAATGCAGACTGAAGCGGCAGGTAAATGTGTCGTTCCAAGCCATAAAATGCTCGCGATTATGCCAATATTTCACGGATTTGGACTAGGAGTCTGCATACATACAGCATACGTCTCAGGTGCGTCAACAATCCTTGTTCCGCAGTTTTCGATAAAATCATATGCGCAGCTGCTAAAAAAGCATAAGCCACATTATATTGCCGGAGTTCCCACATTATATGAGGCACTGCTCAGGCTTGAAAACATCGAGAAACTCGATATGTCCCAGCTAGAGGGCGTGTTTTCCGGAGGGGATTCGCTCACTGTGGAACTAAAACGCAAAGTTGATGAGTTTCTGAAAACACATGGTGCCTCGGTACAAGTTCGCGAGGGCTATGGGCTTACGGAATGCGTCACTGCGAGCTGTCTGACACCTTTTGCTTTCCACAAAGAAGGCAGCATAGGCATTCCATATCCCGACACATACTACAAAATCGTAAAACGCGGCACGACGAAGACGCTCCCATATGGCGAAGAGGGAGAAATAACCTTGACGGGTCCAACGGTGATGAAAGGCTATGATAACAACGACGAGGAAACAGCGGAGGCGTTGCAAAAACACCAAGATGGGCTTGTTTGGCTGCATACGGGCGACCTCGGTGTCATGGACGAGGAAGGGTTCATTTACTTTCGTCAGCGCATAAAGAGAATGATAATCACCTCCGGGTATAGCGTTTACCCATCACAGCTCGAGAATATAATCGAGGCGCATGAAAGCGTGCTGGTAAGCTGCGTGATTGGAGTGCCGGATGATTATAAGATGCATAGGATCAAGGCATTCATCGTTTTGCGCGATGGGAAGGAGCCGTCGCAGGAAATTATGATGTCAATCCTTGATCATTGCCGCAGAAACATTGCTGCATATGCTATGCCTCGCGAAATCGAGTATCGTTCGGAGTTGCCGCGAACACTCGTCGGCAAGGTTGCTTATATCGAACTGGAAAAAGAAGAAGCAGGAAAACATTGAAGGAGATTGATATATGAATACCTCATGGTTTACTGATATGGAAGCTGCAATCCCCCAGGGGGGTGTACGGACGAGGTTCGCGCCCAGCCCAACCGGATATATGCATATCGGCGGCCTTCGGACAGCGTTATATGAATACCTAATCGCAAAAAAGCATAATGGAACTTTCATCTTGCGCATAGAAGATACGGATTCCGCAAGATATGTCGAAGGCGCGACGGAAATCATCATCGAAACACTCAAGGGAGCCGGTCTCGATTATGATGAAGGCCCTGGTGTTGGCGGTCCCGTCGCTCCATATACGCAGAGCGAACGCAAGGACATATATCGCCCATACGCGGAGTTGCTTTGTGAGAAAGGCGCCGCATATTACTGCTTTTGTGAACATAAATCAATGGTCGATGACGATTCCGCGAACGCATCAAAATCTCATCTCGTCTCCGACGATCCATGCCGCGATCTACCATATGAAGATTCAAAGAACCGTGTTGATGACGGAGAATCATTCGCAATCCGAATGAAAGCGCCGCGTGATGGAGCTACAACCGTTACCGATATGGTGTTTGGCGATATCACAACGCAAAACAAGGAACTAGACGATATGGTCTTGCTCAAGAGTGACGGAATGCCGACATATAATTTCGCAAATGTCGTTGACGATCATCTGATGGGTATTACGCATGTCCTACGCGGAACTGAGTATATTACCTCGGCCCCAAAATATAATATCTTATATGATGCTTTTGGCTGGGAAATACCAAAGTACATCACTGTGTCGCATATTATGCGCGACGCTCACAATAAACTGTCAAAGCGCCGTGGAGACCCTACATACGACGACTTGCTTGTACAAGGTTATCTACCTGATGCGATACTGAACTATGTTGCGTTGCTTGGCTGGAGTCCGGGAGGAGAACGCGAGATATTTACACTCTCCGAGATGACGGAAATATTCGATGTCAGCGGTATTTCAAAGTCATCCGCGCTATTTGACATCGAGAAACTCAATTACTTCAACAGTGAGTACATCAGAGCCCTATCCCCGGAAGCATTCGCTGACATAGCGCGTCCATATATAAACCAAGCGATTAAAAACGAAAGCATATCGACCGATGCAGTTGCTGCGATCCTACAGGCGCGTTGCGAAAAACTCACAGATATACCTGAGAAAATAGGTTTCTTTGATGCTCTTCCCTCGTATGAGACGGATCTTTACATTCACAAAAAATCCAAGACCGACAAAGATATATCCCTTACTATGCTCAAGTTGGCATATCAGGCGCTTGAGAAACTATCCGATTGGAACAACGAAACCGTGCATAATGTGTTTATTCATATGGCTGAGAGTCTTGGCATAAAGAATGCCACGCTTATGTGGCCTGTGCGAATCGCAGTATCAGGACTAGCTGTGACTCCGGGAGGTGCGGTTGAAATATGCAGCATTCTCGGTAAGAACGAGACGCTAAAACGGATAGCAACCGGGATTAAGATGCTGGGAGGGGGAGAATACAGTGAGTAAAACGGCAAAGAATTCGCTCCTGATAATCACTCTGGTTTGCGTGATTGCGCTGATCGTCTTTTCATTGCAACTCATATTATTAAACAGGAACAGGGATGAAAGCGATGATGAAGGAGCATCAATTTCATCAGGAGATTCATTCACGTCTGAGGACGTACCCGAACAGAGCTCACCTCCAACTGATGACAATGGCAGCATAGCTGACAATGGCGATAATTTACCTATTGAACCTCCTGCAACCACAAAGGGAACCCAATACAATATGCAAGTCGCAGACAATATGTCGCTGGTGTGGTATATTGATGACGAGATGTTTGAAAGCATGGAAACGAACTCAGGCGTGATATTCACATATTTGGACGAAGGTAACGCTTCAATAGAGATTTGCCTCACATATATCCCATATGGAGCTGATGCAAGCGCGGAAACATTTCTGGAAGGATATCTTGGTGACAATGAGTCAAATATTGGAGGATATGGACCGATCAGGCAGTCTCCTCTGAGCGGGGTGTTCGTATCCGGGGTAAACGACGGCGAGACTTTTGAAGCCTGGATATACACAATCGAAGACGACGAGGGCGATATGGGAATTGCATTTGTGATTCGCTATCGAAATGATGAACAGAAAAATGCGCTCCATGATGTACTCAATACCATTGACATCACAGAGTTGTAATCTACTCATACATGGGGAGGTACCATCTTGTACCAAGCTCTATATAGAAAATATCGTCCCAGAACATTTTCGGATGTAAAAGGGCAAGACCATATTACCATTACGCTCAAACGGCAGATAATGAGTGGGCGATTGTCTCATGCGTACCTCTTCGTCGGAACACGCGGCACGGGAAAAACGACATGCGCAAAAGTCCTATCCAGAGCGATTAACTGTGAAAACCCGCTAGATGGCGACCCATGCAATGTATGTTCCGCCTGCGTAGGGATCGAAAATGGTTCGATACTCGATGTGATGGAAATGGATGCCGCGTCAAACAACGGAGTCGATGATGTCCGTGCTCTGCGTGATGAAGCAATATACTCACCGGCGACTGTTAGCAAGCGCGTATATATCATTGATGAAGTGCATATGCTGTCAAATTCAGCGTTTAATGCTCTTCTAAAGATACTCGAAGAGCCGCCTGAACACATCGTCTTTATTCTCGCAACGACGGCTTTGAATAAAGTTCCCGCAACAATACTATCACGCTGTCAGAGGTTTTCATTCAAAAGGCTCTCGCAAGCTGCGATTGTGTCACAGCTGAATTACATTGCAGAGAGCGAAGAGTTATCATTGTCCGAGGACGCTGCTGAGATTTTAGCATCTCTAGCGGACGGATCTATGCGCGATGCGCTCTCATTACTCGACCAATGCGCTTCGGACACTGTGATAGGTCTTGACAGGGTCTTGGATACTATTGGTCTCGTTGGCTATAAAGAGATTCAGTCCATGTTTGCCGCCATTGCATCAAGAGATATTACAATGGCTCTTGATATTCTAAACACTGCATATGACGAGGGACGAGATTTGTCCTCTCTGCTGGGAGATATCTCGTCCATAGCACGTGATATGCTCGTATTCAGGATATCGAAACGGTCTCCATTACTTAGCAGAGGTTATAGTAGGGAGTTTTTGTCTTCTTTGACAGATGACTTTAGTCCTGAGCGGCTTTATGCTTGTCTTAATGTTTTACGTGAGGCGATGCTTACGCTGTCAAGAGGCGGTAATGCAAAACTCACTGTCGAGATGTGCCTCATGAGGATGTGCGACGAGCGGTTGTCAGATGATTCTGCGTCATTATTGGCACGAATAGCGGCTATGGAGCGGGGAGTGCAGGGAGCGCGGAGTGTGCAGAAAGCACAGGGAACACAGGAAACACAGGGAACACAGGGAAAATCGTTTCCGATGGAAATGACAGCCGATACCCCGGCAGCTAACACTACGGAGTCCTATGTTCCTACTCCCGAAACCTCACTACCCGATTCTACGGTTTCTGATGATACCACGACACCAGCCACACTTTCACCCGTAGTCACGACATTCGACTCTCCTGTTTCTGCTACTCCGGCATCTGACACCCTAGTATCTGATACCCTTGCATATGACACCTTGACACCTGACGCTTTGACACCCGACTCCTCAATACCTGACACCCCTCCGACATCAACCGAATCGTATGATGAGATAATGGGCGATACGCAGAGCGATATCTGGGAGAAAATCATCGGAATACTCAAGCATGATGAGTCAATCTACTCGCTTCTCTGTGATGATGCCGGAACATATGCTGAAATCACTGATAGTAGGATAACAATACGAGTGGGAGACACTTTCAAAGCAGGGATGCTGGGATCAAAGGCATTTTCCGATCCAATTTCCGCAGCAGTTAAGAGTGTCATGGGACGTGAGTTGAACATTAAAGTCGAAGTAAGCGAGACACCACATATAGAGGAAAAGAAGAACAATCTCGACGACCTTAATAAATTCGATATAGTGGAATTTGAATGAGAACTGAAAGGAATGATCATACATATGGCGAAAAGTGGTTTTAGAGGCGGCGGTTACAGCGGCGGCGGTATGAACATGAACATGGTCAAGCAGGCACAGAAGATGCAAGCAGATCTATTGAAGATGCAGACCGAAATGGAAGAGAAAACATATTCGGCATCGTCAGGTGGCGGAGTCGTCACAGCGGTAGTCAATGGAAAGCACGAGCTCCTCGAGCTTACAATCGATCCGGATGCCGTTGACCCCGAAGATGTGGAAATGCTCTCTGATGTAATAATTGCGGCTGTCAATGAGGCGATGCGTAAAGCCGGTGACGATATGAATGAATCTATGTCGAAACTCACAGGTGGGCTTAACCTGGGGTTTTAATGGCGTGTGTCATGCGTTCAAAGATTATTATCGGTTCGTTTGACCGTCAGATACGGAGGCTCGATTGAGAGAGAACTCATATTCATTTTCATCACCTATGGGGAGCTTATATATTGCCGAGCAAAATGGAGCTATAACGGATGTCGCTTTCCATCACATCGAAGCAATAGAACATAAGGAAACTCCGCTCATAGCACGTGCAATGCAAATGCTCACGGAGTATTTCAATGGAACGCGAAGACAGTTTGATTTGCCTCTTGCTTTTAACGGCACAGAGTTTCAACTAAAAGCATGGAACGCATTGCTCGCAATTCCATATGGTGAGACACGCTCATATAAAGAGCAAGCCATAACTGTCGGAAATCCTAAAGCTGTACGTGCAGTTGGTGCAGCAAATGGAAAAAATCCAATCAGCATCATTGTGCCATGTCACAGGGTCATAGGAGCTGATGGTTCGCTCGTTGGTTTTGGAGGGGGTCTTGAGCTCAAACGCGCTCTCTTGGACCTTGAACGCAGAACAATTGTAAGCTCATGATCCATTTACATTTGCGTATCGAAAGACTGCACACCGGCTTTTGAAAATCTGATATCCCCGCTGACCTGACAGCCGGCTCAAAACCGGTTGCCTCGCGGCACACGTAAGGTTTCGCTTAATGCTGCTCGGTTCCCCGCCTGACATGGTTCACGAATTCACGTTGCGCGAGACCGGTTCATCATCGCTGCTTATCAGGGGCTGACGACACATCACAAGTCCTGGAGCCGGAATTCATTCCTGCTGTAGCGGGTTGCAGGTTACAGGGCACCGCTATCTCCCCAACTAGTGCAGCCTTTCGATACGCAATCGTTGTATCATAGTACCATACCCTAACTAAATAATCAAGATACGAAATTACTATTTCATTTGATTGCGCACCTATGGATAAAATCATTGTAAGTTAAGCCGGTTTTTTAGCATGGCTCTTGTTAATATGTAGTATATGCTCCCCAGTATCAATGTGCCAATGATAACAGCAACAATAATGACTTGAGAAATGGAAAAAACGGAAAGATTACTAAATAGCCTCTCAATAGCCCTATGCAGATTTAGTGCAACCACGATTGTAACAATTACAGAAACTAAAATCTGGAGTACTGTTGTAATTCCAATATAAGCTGCGAATGAGAAAAGCCCTCTGTGCTTATTCACCAGCATACTCAGCGACAAACTTGCGTATATAAGCAGAGCTTGAGATAATAGACTTAAAGCTATCATAATGAGGATTTCAAAGATTAGTATTCCGACTTGGAATGGAGAATCCAGTAGTCTCTCAAGAGCCCACCTAATCATATCGATGATATCATTCATTACATCCTTCGATATAACCATGATGAAAATTGACAAGCACACCACGATAAAGGTAGCTATTGACCACACCGCCGACACAAGCAGTTTGCTGAATATGATCGAATCAGTTTTTACGGGGAGTGTCATCATCAAATACCCTTCGCTTGACAGTAGATTCTTGTTGAACCTCTGAATCGTCAAGATGAGAACAATGACGAATATCCCAACTATCATTATAATTGATACTATAGTACCTATTATGCCCGGAGTATTCAGGTTAACTAATCTGAACAATCTGCTGACACCGGATATGACTACGAGTGCAAGCATCATCGGCAAGAATATGCGACCTGTCGCTCGAAATTCGTATTTCATCAGTTTCCCTAGCATCTGAACACCTCCCTGAAATATGCATCAACCGACATTCTATGTCTCTCTCTGAGGTCATCTACAGTCGATGTCGTGACGACTTCACCCTCTTTGAGGAAGATTACATCATCGAGCACCTGTTCGATATCCCAAATCAGGTGAGTTGAAAGGACAACCGCCGCCTCCGGGTTATAGTTTCTGATTATCGTGTTTAGTATGTAGTCTCTGGCTGCCGGATCGACCCCGCCAATAGGTTCGTCGAGTAAATATAACTTCGCCTCTCGTGACATTACGAGTATGAGCTGGAGTTTTTCTTTTGTGCCTTTTGATAATGATTTGATCGTTTCTCTGAGTCCAATGCCGAGGTTGCCGAGCATTTCAACTGCTTTTCCGTAGTTGAAATCGCAGTAGAAGTCTTTAAAGAATGCAAGCATATCGGATACTTTCATCCAATCGTTCAAGTACGACATCTCCGGTAGATATGATATGATTTCTTTCGTTTCAATCCCCGGTTGCATCCCATCGATGACTACCTGACCGCTCGTCGGTGTGAGCAGTCCGATACAAATTTTTATCAGTGTGCTTTTTCCGCTACCGTTCGGTCCCAATAGTCCGACGATTCTACCAGGTTCTATACTCAGATCAACTGATTTCAGTGCAGTTTTTCCACCGTACCGCTTGGCAAGCTGCATACATTCAAGTATTGCCATTTTCGATTACCTCCTCCCCTGCTCTCCCTTCGATCAGCGCGACAGTTTCCTTGGCATTATATCCGATTGCCGCCATTTGATCGAGAAATACTCTCAAGAGCTCCAGTGCTATGTCAGTCTTCGTTCTTTCAATCACTTCTATGTCCTCCGTTACATATCTTCCGCTCGTTCTCTGCGCGTGCACAAGCCCTTCACGCTCAAGCTCGGTCAGTGCCCGCTGCACTGTGTTTGGGTTTACTGCAGCTTCTATCGCAAGGTCGCGTACTGCGGGTAGTTTGTCTCCCGGGTTGTAGCGTCCTGATACGATAGCTTGTTTCAGCCTTTCTTGTAGCTGTAGATATATCGGTCTGTCTGGTGTAAAGTCCACGTTACTGCACTCCTCCTTTACTGCTTTGTATCATTGTACTAATGTGTTATTGTACTAATGCATTAACACAATAACACAACCATTCCCCCTTTGTCAATAGGTAATTTAAAATTTTTTCGCATGGTGTCTATCCCAATATCTCAATCGGTAATCGTTGCAGAACTGTAAAATATCTGATACAATGTGCGAAAACGCAAAGGAGAACAATCATGTTTGATAAGGAACGCCTTCTGAAAATATCGCAACTGGACGAAACAAAAACACGCCAACTAAACGAAAGCCAAATGAACGCCTATTCTGCCGTCGCCGGTTCTATGATAGACAATTTCCCTGTGCTGGCGGATAAAGCAAAAACAGCCCTTGAAACAAAAGACATCGAAGGTCTGACAAAACTCCTCACGCAAATCGGCGCGATTTTGCAACAGATACATGCCGACGAGCTGGCAGCGCAATGCCTCAATGAAGTCAGCACAATGAGTACAGCTCAATACGACGACATACAAGCCTTCATCGTCGATTTCTTAAAAAATGTATCCGCTTTATCTATAGACCTGCAAATGGCGAAATTTGAAGCCCCGCCACCAAAACCGGCAGCTGAAGTCGCAAAAACAGAAGCCACAAACACAATACTGGCAGTCGACGACAGATATTTTTTCCTCACTGCAATCAAAAATATGCTACAAGGCACAGGATATAAAGCAACATGCGTCAACTCAGGCGAAGCAGCGCTCAAGTACTTAGAAACACATCGCCCCGCATTATTCCTTCTCGACATCGAAATGCCTTTTATGGACGGATATGAACTGGCAAGAAGAATAAGGAAATCCGGTCAAACCGCACCAATAGTATTCCTGACAGGCAACGCCGACAAGAACTCAGTTGTCCTTGCTCTCCAGGCAGGCGCAGCAGATTTTATCGTAAAGCCAATCACGAAAGAGCAATTGCTGGAACGAATCGGGAGATACATTGAACCCGAGATGATAGATGATTGAATCGCTCATGCAGCAAGAGGGATTAAAGCATGAAAATACGAACAAAAGCAATATTGATAATAGTGCTGACAAACCTGCTCATAATACTATTCAGCGTTTCTTCGGGAATACTATTTGTCACAAAAAATAACAACGAGGCGCTCATAGAATACTTGAGCTTGACGGCAGATCTTGCAGATTTTTATCTGAGCAACGAGATAGAGAGCCTTAAAAAAGACATCGTGATAGCTGCCATCGACATAGCATCGACAGACGAACAGGAGTGGCATGACAAACTCAAAGGTATCCTCTCTCGCCATGAAATGATATCGATCGGAGAAGATAATGCCGGACAGGCATTCGAATATAACGCAGGATGGGTCGGAATAGCTGTCTTTGAAGCAAACACCGAGCTAATTGCAATTGGAGCTATGCCCTCGAGACACGCCTCGAATAATGATGACTACATAAGAAGGGCGATAGGTGGAGAAACAGCCCTATCATCAACCTACCAAGAAAGGTATCAAGATATTGACGGAAGAGACGAGACATTTTTCTACATAGCCGGTATGCTTCCCGGCGACGGCAACAGAATACTCGTCGTAACGTTATCGGGTCAATACTTTAGCGAACTCCTTGCAGGATTTCGTATATGGAAAACCGGTCACATATTTCTAAGCGATGCAGAAGGCTATGCAATTGGAAACCCAAGAGCAAATTGGGTAAACACACGTTACAACTATATAACCGCCGCTGACACCGACGACAGATATGATGAGTTGGCTGAAACAGTGACGCTCATGACAAAGGGAGAAACCGGGATCGGTTATTACACAATACATGATACCGGGTTTTCAGATTATGCCAGAGCGTGTGCATACAGGCCAATATCATCCTCGCAGGAAGGATGGAGTCTTGGCGTCGTTGCGCCTCTTCCCGAAAACCCATTTAACAATGCTAGAACAGCGCTACTGATAGTCGCGTTATTCAGCGTTATATTGAATGCGGTATTCGCTATTTTCGCATCAAAATTCATAAAAAAACCATTTGAGGAAATCGTAGCGCTAAAAAAAGTTGCTGAGACTGCGAACACAACCAAGAGTGCCTTCCTTGCCAGCATGTCGCATGAGATACGCACTCCTATGAACGCAATAATCGGAATGCTGGAGCTTCTGACTCATGAACCGCTTGACGACAGGCAGATGAACTATGTCAAAGACATCAATCACTCCGCGACATCATTGCTATCCATAATCAACGACATTCTGGATATGTCAAAAATCGAGTCGGGGAAAATGGAACTAATACCAATTGACTACGATTTCCTTGCATTTCTCGACAATATGCACTCAATGTTCACCTATGTCGCTGAAGAAAAAGGGCTTGAGTTTAGATTTGATGTAGACGATGATGCACCTCACTACCTGTATGGGGATGATATTCGGCTCAGACAGGTCATCGTCAACATCTGTGGGAACGCGGTGAAGTTCACTGAAACGGGATATGTCGGACTAAGCGTGAAGAACGCCGGAGATACATTGATATTTGAAATATCAGACACAGGTAGAGGCATTAAAAAAGAAGATATCGATAACCTTTTCAGCGCATTCCAGCAAACCGACTCAGTCAAAAACCGGGGTATTACCGGAACGGGCCTCGGTTTAACGATATGTAAGTCTTTTATCGATTTAATGGGCGGGAGCATCGAGATTGAAAGTGAATATGGAATAGGGTCCGCATTTATAGTTGCAATACCGCTTATTCAGGGCGATGCAGAGAAAGCAGCAGCTGCTTCGGTGCCAAAAGGTAGAAACCTATATGCTCCAAACGCCAAGGTACTCATTGTAGATGACAATGCGTTTAACCTCAAGGTCGCTGTGGGTCTTCTCAATCTGGTACATATTGATGCTGAAACGGCATCTTCAGGACAGCAGGCAATCGAAATGGTCCAAAATAAAGATTACCATATTGTTTTCATGGATCACATGATGCCTGATATGGATGGTGTCGAAGCTGCGGCTAGTATGCGAGCGCTCGGTGAAAAATATGATAAACTTCCTATTGTAGCTCTGACTGCTAACGCTGTTAGCGGAGCAAAAGAGTTTTTCCTGGACAATGGATTCAACGACTTTGTGTCAAAACCCATCGATATACGTGAAATCATCACAGTTCTCGAAAAATGGCTGCCAAAAGAGTTACTGGAAAAGGCTCCTCGAGATATCGCTGTGTCAGTTGAAGCGGAATCCGGCGTTTCGGATGAGCCTAAGAAAATCACGGAACCGAGCTTACATGACACTCCCAAGCAAATTGCAGTACCGGGTATAGCGGGTACTCCCAAGCAGATCGAAAAATCCGACTTTATGAATGCACTTGAGCAGATTGAATACATCAATACCAAGATTGGTCTAAGCGGCACATCGGGGGTCGAAAGCCTCTACTACGATGCAGTTGAAATGTGCTTCAATATGTTGCCAATGGAATGCGAGAAAATGTCTCTGTATATAAAAGATGGTGACATAAGCTCCTTTGCTATTGCTGTGCATGCGATGAAATCTGTCCTGGCAACAATTGGTGCCGTCACTCCATCAGAGACAGCACTTGCCCTTGAAACCGCAGCAAAGAATAGCGATAACGAAACTTGCGAGAAATTATTTCCGGATTTCAAAGACAAGCTATTTAATATCCATGATCAATTATCAAGTGTTTTCCTCGCTCAACCGGGTACTGAAACTAAGGCATCGGGTGACATCGCTGATCTAAAAGAAGGAATCAATAAGGCACTGGCAGCTGTGCAGGATTATGACAACGATGCGGGCATTGCTGCAATCGAGCCTCTATTATCTTTTGACTTTGGCGATGCTACCAACAGCTTGCTGGAGGCAGCAATCAAAGAATTCAAGGAATTCGATTGCGATAAAGCCGGTGAAGCATTGAGTAAGGTGATGACCGACAAATGATAAAGACATTAAAAAACTCCCTTAATAGATATAACTTGAAGTATGCTCGTTTTGCTATGCTATACATCATTCTTGCGGCAATTGCAGCAGCAGCCGGAACGCTGACAGCAATATCCACAGGAAATATGACGCAAGCAGCGGAACTGGGAATGAGCAAGGAAATGATGAATTTTCTGATCATTCTAGCGGCTTCCAGCTTAATAAAAGCCCTAATTGATGGTATAACCGCACTGTTACGACAGAAATCATTTGGCAGAGCCATTCACTCCATCCGCAGCGTTTTCGTCCGCAATTTACTGTCTATGCCATATGAGAAGTTCTCCGAAAAAAACAGCGGTGAAGGAGTCTCTCTATTTACTAATGATGTACAGAAAGCGACGAACTTTGTCACAAACCATATATTGTCTCAGATATCGCAATTGATCACGTTGCTGATATCAGCAGCGTATATGATGTATATAAACTGGTGGCTCACTCTAGCATATCTCGCGCTCTTCCCTCTGCTGGCACTAATTCAAGCAAAAATGTCAGCGCCAATAGCCGAAAAAGCTATCTATGCATCAAAGGAAAAAGCGAAGTTTACTGCAATCGTTGCCGATGCGTTGCAAAACCCGCTTATCGTTAAAACATATGGGCTTGAGTATTCCGTACAGCAGCGGTTTGATGCGAGTTTCATGCAAATGTACAGAGCATTATACGGTGCGGCAAAGATAAGAGTGCGGCTTGCTCTGACAGGAGTATTCGCGACAGTAACACCAACATTCGCACTGGGTATCGTAGCTTGCGCCGTTGCAATAAAAGGTAACATGACAATTGCCGAGTTTATTACACTGACAGTTGTGTCTGATCCGGTTGGGAGCTGGCTAATGATGTTCACTCAAGATTTAGCGAGATTGAGAGAATCATCAGCATCAGCGACGAGATTGGATGAGTATTTGCAAATATCCGATGGATTGGAAACTCCTCTTTCACCTGCTGACGACTCCGCTCCGTCTGTCAGTGCACCCCCTTCGCCTGTTGGCGAATCCGCTCCGTCTATCAGTACGACCTCTTCGTCTGTTGACGAATCCGCTATGCATGAAAGTACCGCCACTCCGCCTGTTGGCGAATCCGCTCAGTCTATCAGTGCGACCCATTTGTCTGCTGACGACTCCGCTATGCATGAAAGTACCGCCACTCCGCCTGTTAGCGAATCCGCTGTCATCTTTGATGATGTGCATTTCAAATACTCCGGGGACGAAGGCTCACAAGTCTTTGCTGGCGTTTCATTCAACATAAAAAAAGGAAGCATAACTGCAATATCAGGCAGGAGTGGATGCGGGAAAAGCACCGCGCTCAAGCTAATGCTTTCCCTCTACAATCCAAATAGCGGCAACATATCAATAACTTCGGAGCGGGTAACCTACGTACCGCAGGATTGTTATCTGCTACCCATAACCATAAAAGAAAACATTATATGCAATCTCCCATACGATGAAGAAAGATTCCGCGATGCATGTGAAAACGCAGGCATATTCGATTTCATATCGAGTTTACCCAATCAAGCCGATACGATTCTGGATGAATCCGCAGCAAACGTATCTGGAGGGCAAAAACAACGCATAGCACTTGCTCGCGCATTCTACTATGACGCTGATCTGCTGCTGCTCGACGAAGCGACAAGCGCACTTGATCCAACTACGGAAAAATCCGTACTTGATGCTTTCAGCAGATATGTCAAAGAAAATGATAAGACCGCTATCGCTGTAGCTCATAGGCAATCAGTGCTTGATATATCTGATTACACCATTACTCTATCAGAAAGCGAGGTGGATTCGTTATGAGCAATGAAAAAAAGAATTCCACCTCACTAATTGGCAACGAGAGAGGTGTGAACCGAAAGCTCTCAAAACTCCGGATTTTCTTATTCCTATATGGTTTTGCGCGTCCACATACGCCATTGCTGATTGCCGGTACAATCCTATATACATCACAATCAGTGATGTTTTCACTAATCAGCGCAGTCACAATGAGTGGCATTACCGGCGCAATACTCAATCTGGACTACACGATGCTGCTGGTTACAGCCATCCGAATCCTTGCACTACTGATATTTGCGATAATACTTATTTGGGTTGGGATATTGATGTATGTCTCGGGAGAATTAAAAACAAAGCGGCATCTTCAAACGAAGATGATTCAAACCTTCATGAAAGAGAGCATAGAGAATCATACTCATTCCGGCGAAAAACTCTCAATGCTAAATAACGATGCGGAGTTAGCGAACAACTTATACAGCGATGCCTTTGCTGCATTACTTTTTTGTCTCATGCCAATCATCGGCCTGTCGGCAGCGGTATTTACGATTGAATGGCGGATGGGTATTTATACGATTTTAGCAGGTCTGATTTCAATGTTTGGACAGCTATTATTCGCAAAACCACTGTCAAAAATTGCAAAAGGAAACCTGGAAAGTGTATCAGCAATTACCAAAACATTCGGAGATATTTTTGCCGGAAGTCTCATAGCTCGCGTATTCTCTTTACAAGACAAACTACTCGGTGTATTTGATCATGACAATGACAATATTAATAATCTCATCAATCGCGAGGCAAGGATAAATGGAGGACAAGCAATATTCATGGGAATATCCGGTCTCTTGACAGCAGGCGGAATATTCATCGTGGGCAGCATGATGATACCCGGTGGAGATTTGACGCTGCCCATGCTAATGGCGATAGTGCCAATGAGTTCATCGGCGGCAATGAACATTTCGAACATTGGAAACGCTTGGGCTGGTATGCAAGCGCCTTTTGAAGCGGGACGACGAGTTTATGAAATGCTCAATGGTGATAATAGCATTACTCCACTTGTAAAACATGAGGTTACAGCACCCATTGAGCATTATGATATCGATGTAAAGGATTTGTCATTTTCTTTCAAGGAAGCCGAAACTCCATTGTTCAACAATGTGAACCTTAAAGTTGAGCAAAACTGTTTTGCCGCATTTATTGGGGAATCAGGCAGCGGGAAATCAACCCTATTGAAGATCATTATGGGTCTATATGAACGCGATAACTTTAATATAACTGTTGGGAACAAACAATACTCAAAATTATACGCTGATGAGTGGTTCAGCTATTTCGCATATGTCGACCAGAGCTGTACTTTGTTCGACATGACTATCAGCGAGAACATCGCGCTTGGCAGAGTTGATGCCTCACCATCAGATATAAAAGCAGCCGCAATCGAGGCTAATGCGGACGAGTTCATTATGTCTCTACCACAAGGATATGATACCGTTGTTGGTGAAGCCGGGGCATCACTATCCGGAGGTCAGCGGCAGCGTATCTCGATAGCACGCGCACTGGTTCGCCGTGCTCCAATTTTAGTTTTTGATGAAGTAACGAGCGCTCTTGATGCTGATAGCGAGCGGGAAATCATCGAGACAATCAATCGTCTTCGTGGTAAGCATACAATTCTAATGATCACGCATAATCTGCAAGCCATCGATCCTGACATAATATATGTTGTTGAAAGCGGAAAGGTAATTGAGTTCCTCTAAAAACCTGCACCAGATGTCATTCTGAGAGAGCGAAGCGACCGAAGAATCTTTATATATCGATGTTTACTATGGAATAAGATTCTTCGCTGCACTCAGAAATGACAGTAAATAGAGGGACTTAATTTTCAAATACTAAAGAACTATACAAGAAAAGAGGTTCCTATATGAAAGAGAAGTTGAAGTGGCTTAGAAAATCCTTGCTAAAATCATTTTTGATAGCATTGATAGTCATCGTAGTAGTATCAATAGGCGGCATTGTTTATGCATTAATCAGAGGAGAAAATGTGACTCCGAGTTACGCTATCATCCCTAATTATGTGGCTGGAGTCATATTAATATTCGCCGGTTTAGGTCATGTAATACCGGCTGCAACCGGTACTAATACTATGACAAACAGTGCCAATGCTGCTTGGAGAATTGAGAATATGCGTGAGAACAAAGGAAATATCCGAAGTCTATTTGCATTCATTGGTGGATGGGTGATCATTATTGCCGGTGCTACAGACTTTGTCTACAGGATGTAAATAAATTCGGAATTCGGAATTCGGAATTCGGAATTCGGAATAAACGAGATTCGTAAACTCAAGCATCCTTCATCTCAATCTCTGCCAGCAATAAGCGTAGTAATCCTACCTAAGTATTCATATGAGATTCATAATAGAATGGACGCGTAAGAATGGTTACAATTATTGAGAAGAAATCGCGTTTTTTGGGGTATGCTGCTCAGGTAAAAACGGAAGATGAAGCAAAAGCATTCATCGCACAAATTTCATCCGAACACAAAAAAGCGAGCCACGTCACCTATGCATATGTATTGCAAAATACCGCAAAAACAAACGATGCCGGGGAACCACGCGGAACAGCAGGACTGCCAATATATAATGCTATAGCCCGCAGAAAACTGGACAACATCGTGGTTGTCGTCGTACGATATTTCGGCGGCACTCTACTCGGCAAAGGTGGCTTGATACGCGCATATGGCAAAACAGCCGGACACGCGATTGACGAGATTCTATGAATATCCTTGAAAACTCTCGTTGTCATCCTGAGCGGTAGCGAAGGATCTTTTTTGAATTGTTGCAAAAAACGGAGGAAAGATTCTTCACTACGTTCAGAATGACAATCATTGTGAGGTTTTCGACTTTCGAGGGGACTAACACTTACTTAGGGGGAAATGATGATGGAGTATAGACAACTGGGAAAAACGGGAAAGCAAGTCAGTATGATTGGCCTTGGCTGTGAAAATATTGACAACAAGCCATATGAGCAAGTCAAAGAGACTATCGATGCTGCTATTGAGCATGGCGTCAATATCTTTGATGTATTCATGCCGGGAACCGAAGTACGGGAAAACATTGCAAAAGCTCTGGGAGATAGACGCAGGGAGGTAATGATCCAGGGGCATCTCGGATCAACAGCGGTAAACCAACAGTACGATATAAGCCGTGACCTACCGACTGTCAAAAAGTATTTTGAAGATTTGTTACGAATCTTTGGCGGGTACATCGACTTTGGAATGATGTTCTTCATCGACACCGAGGAAAACTACCGCGATGTATTTGAAACCGGATTTGCTGAGTATGCACAGCAACTCAAAAAACAAGGCGACATTGGGCATATCGGCTTTAGTTCACATAATCCGGAAACTGCTATCAAAGCAGTAAATACAGGACTGCCTGAAATGCTTATGTTCAGCATAAACCCTGCATTTGACATGCTGCCATCCGATGAGTATATTTTTCACCACATCGAGAACCGTTTCGGCGCTGAACTGTTCAAAGGACTAGACCCGAAAAGAGCAGAGCTATATAAATTATGCGAGCAAAAGCAAGTAGGAATAACAGTAATGAAAACATTTGGCGCGGGTAAACTGCTGTCAAAAGAGCATTCGCCATTTGACAAACCTCTGACAACGTCTCAATGCATACATTATGCTCTGTCCAGACCTTCTGTCTCTTGTGTACTACCCGGTTGCAAAACGGCAGAGGAAGTAAACGATGTAATGAGGTATTTCGACATCTCCGATATTGAGCGGGATTACTCGAATATTCTCTCGTCAGTTCGTAACGATTTTAAGGGCAGTTGCGTCTATTGCAACCATTGTCAACCATGCCCAATGGAGATCGACATAGCGACCGTCAATAAATACCTCGACATAGCGAGTCTGGATATCGACAATATTCCGCCATCGGTAAAATCCCATTATGGTAATCTGCCACGATCAGGCAGTGATTGCATATCTTGCGGGTATTGCGAGAGGCGATGCCCATTTGGAGTCCCAATCATGGACAACATGACAAAAGCCTCTACTCTTCTGTCTTGAACGAAGCGTGAATAAAACATAACTATTATAACTCGCTGAAATACTCTTTTTTAGAGCCGTTTCAGCGAGTTACAGTATTGGAATATAGCATCTATCAATTAGAAAACGAAGCGTGACTTACACATGTATTATGCGCGTATTTACCGATCCAAACGTCCTGCGACAACGATTTCATTCATGTAGCACTGTCGTCACATAGCATTCAGACCTAAAACACCCGACACCAACCTTGTAAAGCGGCACGGTTTTTGGGAAATTCGCGTAGTACTTCCTGCTGTTTATTTGGCTTATGGCATCATCGGCTAGTTTTTCCAAGTCGTCGGTTTCTTTTCGGGCTTTTTTAAACTCGATGATTACATTGAAGTCAGGTCCCTCCAGCCACAAGTCATAGCGACCGAAACCCCTCTCCCTGTTTGAGTTGCACTTATATCCCGCGCCCAGAATCAGACCGAATACCAGCACATGATACGTCTTTTCAAGCTCCTTACCGATATCATACGAGGACAACTGGAAGCTAACGAACTCCTGAAAGTTATGGCTGAACTCCTCCGTGTCCGCTATGCGCCTGAAAATGTCCCGGAGGCTTTGATGCTTGCTTTTCAGCACGTCATTCAAAATAAAACTCTCCCAAACCTCATGCAGTTCTAAATTGGTGATAAACAACTTGAACGCTTTTTTCCCATCAAGCCTATCATAAGTCAAATACCCCGCCTGCACCGCAAACGAGTAATAGGCACTGTCATCGATGTCGTTGAACCTCAACTGCTGCAGCGACATCCTACGCTCGATACCAATCTCTATTTCCTTGCCCGTCGACAGCAAGTCCGTAAGCGCATCCACCCTTTCAGCCGTAAGCGCGTCTGTTAGCATCTCCATCGATCCGCTCATTCCCCAGTAATTGTCCAATGTCCCATTCTTCATGTATGACAGGACTGAATACATGGTATATAGCTTTAAGTCCCCGACGCGGTAATTGTTGTACCATTCCCTCGCCGCCTCAAGTTGCTCAGCGTCAAGCAGCTCGGCAGCCTCCTCCTCGGTCAGGGAAAAATCGCCGTCGAAAACGCTCGGCCTGAACACGTCGTAAACGTCGAGGTTGTTCAGCCCGCTCAGCAGGCTCTCTTGGGATATCCTGGTGACCCCAACCATTACGCCTTTTTCCAGATGGGGGTTGTCCTTCAACGTGGACTCGAAAACACCCTTGAGCCAATCCCTGATTGTCTCGTACTCCGAGGAGGAGATGTTGTCCATCAGAAGCTTGTCGTACTCGTCAATCAAAACGTATGGCCTTACGCCGTAAGCTTCATGGGTACTCTCAATCAAATCACGCAGAATACCGGAATCGCCGTCCATGGGGTTGAAGCGTAATCCGTGCGGTGCGTCTGTTTTATCATTGATAAGGCTGACCGATGCTATTCGTCGCAGCGTTTCTATGAATCTTTCTTTGTAGTTTTCAGCACGCAGCTCCCTGAAGTTCATATATATAACGGGATGACTGTTTATCCTCTCGAACACGGGACTTCCTTCGATATAAAGCCCCTTGAACAGTTCCTTCGTGTCCTGCTTACAGTCCAGAAACGTCCGCAGCATGTCGAGGTTCAGGCTTTTCCCGTTTCTCCTCGGACGGGTGAACAGCATCACATCTGACGCTTCGCTAATGACGTGTTCAATAAACCTTGTCTTGTCAATGTATAAGTCTCCGTTTTCAATAAACCTTCTGAATTCACTGCTCCCAAGGTTTATGCGCGTCTTATCCCCGAATATTCTCCTCATCGTTCAGCCCTCCCGAGTTTCCCGCAAACAGACTCCTGCTACAACACGAAGTATAACATAACTTTGCAGGCATTTCCACTACCTGAGTTTGCAGTTTGCTATGATAACGCTATAACTCGCTGAAATACTCTTTTTTAGAGCCGTTTCAGCGAGTTATAATATTGGAATATTGCAGATTAGTGCTTGAATTAGTTACAATTCTAGGGTATACTCAATTTATAACCCGCTGAATTTGTGGTATTTCATTATATATCAGCGAGTTATAATGAACGAACAATCCTCATTCAATTAGTGCCCGTTTATGTGGAAGAGCTATATTGATAGGAAAGGACAGGTCATCATTATGGAAATTATCGGACGAACAGCGGAGCGCCAAAGACTGAAACGATTGGAGCTATCGCAAAAACCGGAATTCGTCGCAGTATATGGACGGCGTAGGGTTGGCAAGACTTTTCTAATCGTTGAGCATTTCTCAAACAAGTTTACTTTTACTGTTACGGGAGTCTCAGGCGGGAACATGAAAGACCAGTTAAGAGCATTTCATTCGGCACTCAACAAGAATGTTCAAGCGGAGATACCCATGCCAAATGATTGGTTTCAAGCATTTTCCTATCTCGAGGAGAGGATTGAACACGACATAACTCTCGGACGTAAAGTTTTATTTATTGATGAAATGCCTTGGCTCGATACGCCAAAGTCCAATTTTATATCCGCTCTGGAGCATTTTTGGAATTCCTATGCATCACGTCGAAATGATATCCTACTCATTGTATGTGGGTCCGCTGCATCATGGATTACAAAAAAGCTCCTTGACAATTATGGCGGACTACATAATAGGGTAACTGAAACTATCATTATCAAACCATTTCATCTAAGTGATTGCGAGTTATTTTACCGTGATCGCGGAATAGTTATGAGTAGGCAGCAGATAGCTGAAGTATACATGATACTCGGTGGCATTCCTTATTATATGGATGCAATGGACAAATCATATGGCTTGAGTCAAAACATCGATTCCCTACTGTTCGACAATAACGCTAAGTTGTCAAATGAGTTTGAAAGGCTATATCACTCTCTTTTTAGATATGCTGACAATCACATACGCATTGCAGAGGTATTATCGAAATCCACTACCGGCATGACCAGGAAAGAAATCTCTGAAAAGGGAGGAATTTCCGATGGGGGAGGATTGACGAAAGCCTTGGACGAAATGTTAGCATGTGGATTCCTGAACCGCAGCTACGACTATAAGAAAAAGAAAAACGGAGACTACTATATGTTAGTTGATTTCTTTTCTCTATTCCATTTCAAATATCTTAAAAATCAAAGAAACCACAATCCAAACTTTTGGACTAACTATCTAGCATATCCCGCTCACAGAACATGGTGCGGTTACGCATTTGAAAGGCTCTGTATTTCGCATATTGATCAAATTAAGCAAAAGCTAGGTATTCTTGGAGTAATAACTGATACTTTCACCTTTCGCAGTATGCGAGAAAAAGGCGGCGCGCAAATTGATTTATTGATTGATCGACATGACGATGTAATAAATCTCTGCGAGTGTAAGTATACTAATAAACAATACCTGATTACGAGTGATGACATTGCTAATTTGGAGAACAAAAAGGAAGTATTTCTGGATGAATCAGGCACACGCAAAGCCATTCACACAACGATGATCACAACATATGGACTTGTTCATAATGAGCATATCAATAATATCCAAGCAGAAATCACCCTTGATGACCTATTCCAAGCATTATGAAGCTTTATATTGATATTTGATTGCATATTGAGATATTACAACATCGCGTCAGTTCACGACGACATCGAATATCCGCAAGCCATCGTAGTCCACCCATTTCGCGTATGGCTGGTAACGGTCGCTCTTGCGGAAGTCGAACGTAAGCAAGTAACCCTCCGTGTGGCTTTTGCTCCTCAAGTAACCCGCAAGCTGCTCATATGCTCGTTCATGCTCTACCTCGCCTCTCCACAGCTTTAACTCGATTATGAACTGCTCATGTGCGAAGTCTACGACTATGTCCATCCTCCGCATATCCATGAGTTCGCTCTCGATATGGTAGAACCCCTGCCCGTTTATCAGAGGCTTGAGGTAAGACAAGAACAGTAGCCGCCCCTCGCGTTCGATAAATTCTGCGTCGCGCTCATTGAATATCTCAGCGTAATGTGCTGCGAACTTGCGTAGGCAAAGCTCCATGTCGAACCGTCCGCTGTCCACTACATCGAACCGGGTCACACCTTTTATCCTCTTTCCAAGGATCGCATCCTTTGATATGAAATAATCATACATAAGTATCTCGAATATCCTGTTAGACACTACCGTTTTGTTGTTTTTTCCTTTTTCCAGGAAACCGTATGTATTACCAATATCTATGATCGGGTTATAGAAATTAAACCCATTATCATTGCCAACGACAAGCAAATCATACATAAAATCATGCAATGGCTTATTGTTTTCCATATTTTTGTATATATCATCGAAGAGCGTGTTCTTGTCGTCCAGCATAATCTTAACCGCTTCAGAAACACCGTGAACCGTCCAGTCTCCTCCGAGTTCTTTGTCAATGCACTGGCATATTCTCGTGGTAAGATATGGGTACCCACTCGAAAACGCGTATATCTCATCAGCTATCGCGGCAATGTCCATGCCCGTGCCATGATCTTTTTCATATTCAACGAGCATCGTGGCGATCTCTTTTGGACTAAATGACATATCAACCTTGAAGTCCGCTGCTATGTTCCAGGGCGAGTTGTACAGATTGCTTTCGCTCTCCAAAGGGGCGTACATACCTTCGTTTATCATTTTCAGCTTTATGTTCCTGATATCATACACCCCCGCCAGTATGACGCTGTGGAACGTGTTAACCCTACCGGCTTGGTTTGCCAAATACAGACTCCTGAGCATACCCAGAAAATGCAAAAATACCCGGTTGCTGCTTGTCTTGTCGACTTCATCAATAATCAAGACGATACTTCTGTCTTTGCAAAGTTTGTCGATATGGAAGCTCAGCAGGTCAAAGTCCGTCACTGTCTCATCTATCCATTGCTCCGCATAACCCTTGTCAACATCCTCCAGTGATTTCGATATATGCATAATAAATCTCTGGCAAAATGCGGACGGATTCGAGAACATTGTCTCACCAATGCCTTCAAAACTAAGGCTAATGCATAAATAATCCGGCGGCAAGGTTCTTGACAGCATGAGCAACGTCGTAGTTTTACCGTACTGTCTTGCCCGGTTTATAGTGAAGTAGTCGCCATAATCGATCATTTCCATGATCTTCGCAAGTTTCTCGCTTATATCGACCATGTAGTGCTTTTCCGGGACACACACCCCGGTGACATTGAACCTCTTCATATGACATCTACCTCCTTCTCGTGCTCGGCATAATACTCTTCTCTGCCATACCATTGTATCAGAGTCTTTCTTAATTTGCTACACATAATAAGCGCTACTCTTAGGAGCTTGGGTCAGTCTAGTCCCCTCTCCTCATGTAATCAATTAGTCCTTCAGCATGTCATATCTGAGCTTTAGCGAAGAATCTTTCTGTACCGATTTTGCAACTTAAATAAGATTCTTCGGTCGCAAGCTCCCTCAGAATGACAAAACAGGTAGACTGCGTGACCTGAAAAGCATTGATTACTGTTGCACATATTGTTTTAGTTTCGCGGCGACGATAGCAAGCTGCGCCTTGGATTCATCCGA
>Ga0099364_10003444_pt1 | contig 24562 bp, 17 predicted proteins | sample TergutTh196P3_FD_73070 | JGI IMG/M metagenome (GOLD analysis project Ga0099364, IMG submission 73070) | Microcerotermes parvus P3 segment gut microbial communities from Pointe-Noire, Republic of the Congo - Th196 P3 | ecosystem: Host-associated > Arthropoda: Insects > Digestive system > Gut ...
ATATCGATGACGTGGCAGATTCCTATGAGATTCTCGTAGAAAAAATCATTCTTGCCGCCGAACTTGAAACAACAATGAAAAGACTTTTGGACGACATTGAAAAAACCAAACGCCGTGTTAACGCTTTGGAATTCAAAGTCATCCCCAATTTCCAAGAACAAGTTTCGTTCATCCGTTTGCGCCTTGAAGAAATGGAAAGAGAAAGCATGTCCAGTTTAAAAAAGATTAAACAAAAGAAAAGCAAACAAGCCGAAGAAACAGACAACGAAAGTTGATTGTTTCTTTTTTTTCTTTTTTTTCTTTTTTTTTTGAGTTTTTTTGAGATTTCAAAAGGAGTCGATGGTTTTATGGACTTTTCAAAATTAAATCAAGAAAAAAACAAAATTTTTATTCTTTTAGTTGTCGCTTTTCTTTTTTTGATTTCGTTCCTTGCATTTGATTCATTTCTTACAAAGCATATATTGATTTACTTGATTTGGTTGCTTTTCTTTTTCCCGATTATGATTTTTAGTGGCGTTATTTATGGATTTTTAACAAAATCGAGAAGTAGGGCTATTATATTGGGAATAGCTTTTCCGCTCATGTTTTACATCTCAAAATCCGTATTTGATTCTTATTATACAATAAGTACTGAAATAACTACTGATTATGATGTCATTTCTTCCACAACAGTCTTAACTTTTGGAGCCTATCCGTTATTTATTATCTTAAACGCAATTGCTTGCTGGTTTGCATCAACATCCGTCGGAGATGAAGGCGAAAAGAAGGTTTATTATTTCATTACAGAAAAGAAAGAAGACAAGAAAGTTTATTATTTCATTTCTTTGATATGTATGGCATTTGTTGTCTATTTCATGGCAGATCTTTTTTATTCGATTATTCATTTTTTGTTTTTTTGAAAAATTAAAATAAAAGATACGAATCCGTTATTCATTTATGCCCCCGAAGATACAAACAAAAGAAAACCCAAACATCCTTTTGTATCAAATCAATGAAATCGGGATGCCCTTTTTTTGAAATTAATGGGGCGGTTTTTGGGGAAAAACGCATTCCCTCCCTTAAATTAAAAGGAAGTTTGGTATCCTTATCAAGAGGTTCTATTTAGATTATATATTCTCTAAAAACTATGTACAATGCCTATATATACAGCCCTCGTTTTCTTATCATGTGTCATGTTTTTTAATAAATTTTAAAAAAGAATACCCGTGATTAAAATGCTTGAATCCATTTCCATAGCTGAAATTATAATATTGGTTGTGCTTATATCTATACTCTGTTTCTTCTATTATTTTATTAAAAAAGCAATCAAACAAAAATAATTATAAAATTTTATACAAGAATGGAGGGGCTACAATATCTGACGCTTTTTTACTACTCACTTTGCTTTCGCTCATATCGATGATTCTGATACCGTTTCTTTTACTGACGGTGATAATAAGATTACTAAACTCACCTCGCCATGAATCATCGTTTTTGAAGTGGCTGTTGCGAAGCGAAGAACCGCCACTCTGGGAGTGTCTGTTATTGATCGCTTGCATATTTTGTATTTGGTATTGGCTCCTCAATTTAGCTTCTCTTGTGTCTCGCTAAAAAATAATAAAGTTGCAAATGCATAGGGTTTAATAGTTTAAGCCCTATTTTCCATTTATTTCAAATTAAATCGAAAAGGCGGTAGTTTTGATAAAAGAATCTCATTTGAAAATCGCAGCTGTGGTTTTAGCTGCCTGTTTATTGTTGGCTGTCATCGTTTTTGCTCTTTATCAACAACAAATCCTTATTGTCATTGTATTTTTATTATACGCTATCGGAGCCATCATTTTATTTTATTTCATACGTTTCGCTGTGCGGTTAGAATTAAATCGCAGAGATAAAAATAAGTGAAACTCAAACATCCTTTTGTATCAAATCAATGAAATCGGGATGCCCTTTTTTAAAATTAATGGGGCGGTTTTTGGGGAAAAACGCATTCCCTTCCTTAAATTATTTTGAGAAAAGTATGAATCAATTTAAAAAAACAATGTAAGTTTTGCCGAGGTTGCCTGCCGAAATTTTGCCGAATATGCCGAATAATTGCCGAATTAAAAAAAGCAGTTCTACATATTGGAAGAAAAAGGAAAATTGTCAACGAGGGAATAACGCCAAAATAACGTCAATTTCGCCAAAATAACGCCAATTCCGTCAAAATTGTGTAGATAACAAAACAAAATATCAGTCTGCAAATAATCAACTTTTTTTTCAGAGGGTGAACTTGTTCCGATTTCAGTTGTCAAGGAATACTTGACAACTGCCGCCGACGGGAAAAATTATCCCACAAAATATTCAAATAACTCGAAACAAGTGTCGGAACTTTTTATGAAATCTTATAAGCGGGCAAAAAGTGGGCAAAAAAGGGTAATGCTGAAAAAACAACCCCCTTTGCTTTTCCCGTTACGGCATTTAATCCTTCACTTTGTCAACCCATAACTCAAATCTATCAATTCAAACAATCTCTCTGCCTCAATAAGCTCTAAGTGTACCGAAATCCAATGCTCTTTGTTCATGTGGTACGCGGGGAAAATTCCTCGTTCTTTCCGAAGTGATCCGATCAAAAACGGATCGCATTTCAAAAGCATGGAATCAATCATTTTTTTTGACGGTAAACCCAGCTTGTCCTCGGTTATATCTATTATGGCGGCAAACCACTTGCGGTTATGCTTATGTCTGAGTATCGCATAATTCGGCGTCCGCGCCCACGGGTAATCCGGTTCGGTGCCGTATTGTTCCTTTACATGCTTTAAAATTTCCTCTCGCTTTATCATCGTTTGCCTTCAATTTTTGATTTTTTTCGGCTGGAGGGTATTGATTTTATGCAGTTTTCTTTTTCTTGTGTATAAAATCATGGTAAGAAGTTAAGTAATTTCGTGTTCAAACCATGCCCCAAAAATTAAATAATTCTCCAAACGATATTATGTATCATATGCCCAACATCTCGGGGGAATTTAAATGAACGCGAAATCAAAAATATTGAAATTTCTTTGCATTTTGTTTGTTTTATGTCTGATAACACCGTGTTCATTTTCAAAATCAGACGCAGTTATAGGTCATCCGTCATTTTTTACGAAAGAAGTGATTGATGAATATCTCAATACTTACGGTGCCGAAAATGTAACAACGATAACCGCAGATTTTGCCCCCGTCATAAAAATCACTCGTGCGGATTTAGTTGTTCGCGGAACAGTTAAAGAGGTTTTGCCAGGGCATTGGGATACTATTTTCACATATCATGGCATGATTGTTGAAGTCGATGAAATCTATAAAGGCAGAACCGAAAGCCAAACAATTACAGTTCGGTTAATTGGCGGCGTCTCTGAGGGTCGGGTTTTGCTGCATACGGATTCTTTCAACTACCACGAAAATGATCAAGTCATTCTCTATCTTTCAAAATTGGATTCTAAGGATGAGTCACATTATTCTGCGATTCTCGGCGGAGAGTTTCTTGTTATAGAAGACGGGCTTATTTTTAAACCAAATGGAGAAGAAGCGGCTTTGTCAAATACATATTTGTCGGCGTTAAAATATTCAAATATGATCATTCAGTGGGTTTTGAGTCCTTTCAGAATTTTAAAAGGTATTTTCGGGTCATGATGAGAATGCCCCAATTTTTTCATTTCCCTTTTTCCTTTTTCCTTTTTCTTTTTCAGTTCTTTTTATTAACAATGAACGCCCTCTCCTTTTTATGAAATTGTTGAAATGGTATTATCTTCTCAGAGGCTTTTTCATTTTTTTCCTTATTTATTCGTTTGTTTCTGTTTATCTCAATCCTGATTTGTTTTCCATCCTTTTCATTCCGGCAAATGCTGCCGGATTTTTGCTTGTTCGATACTTGTTTTATGGGCGGAAAAATCAGGATCCGTCTGACAGGCGGTTGGTTTTGCTGATCGGACTGAGTTTTTTATGGGTCGGATGTGTTGTGTTGGTCTCCCGATTTTTGGGAGGGTTTTCTTTCAGCTCGAATGCTTGCCTCTTTGTGATGGCAATGTCCGTTCTTTTTTCCGGTCTCGCATAGGTTTTAATTTTGGCGGTTTCATATTCCCCGGATAATATCTTTAAAATATTCTTAAAAAAGATACAGTAAAATTCTGGAGACGAATTTCAAAATCTCCTTTTTATAAATATGCGGTTTGGTTTACAATACTTTGCTACATTCATATCTTTCCAACTTTTTCAAAGAAAAATTTATTAACAATAACTTATTTTCTTTTCTTGAGGTATAACATGGACGCCAAAAATTATGTTGAGAAAGTCTTAGAAGACGTCAAAAAGAGAAACGCCGGCGAAACTGAATTTCACAATGCGGTGGATGAGGTTTTGCACTCCTTAATTCCCGTTCTTGAAAAAAGGCCGGAACTCATTGAAGCTTCTATTCTTGAAAGAATGACCGAACCCGAAAGATTGGTTTCTTTTCGTGTCCCGTGGATGGATGACACGGGGAAAATCCGCGTGAACCGCGGTTACCGTGTTCAGTTTAACGGTGCAATCGGTCCGTACAAAGGGGGCCTTCGCTTCCACCCGTCCGTGAATCAAAGTATTATTAAATTCCTCGGTTTTGAACAAACTTTTAAAAACTCTTTGACCGGTCTTCCGATGGGCGGCGGCAAAGGCGGCGCCGATTTTGATCCGAAAGGAAAATCTGACGCCGAAATCATGCGGTTTTGCCAAAGCTTTATGCTGGAACTTTACAGACACATCGGTCCTGACGTTGACGTCCCTGCCGGCGACATCGGTGTCGGTGGCCGTGAAATCGGCTATATGTACGGCATGTACAAAAAAGTTGTCAACTCCGCAAGCCAAGGCGTTCTCACCGGCAAAGGACTCACCTACGGCGGAAGCCTCGGCAGAACACAAGCCACAGGTTACGGCTTGCTTTATTTCACAAACGAAATGCTCAAAGACAAGGGAACAACTCTTAAGGGCAAAACGGTTGTCATCTCCGGCTCCGGCAATGTCGCCATTTATTCGATCGAAAAAGCACAGCAGCTTGGCGGCAAAGTTGTTACATGCAGCGACTCCGGCGGATATATTTATGATGCAGAAGGCATCGATTTAAAAGTTGTCAAACAACTCAAAGAAGTCGAAGCCCGCCGCATTAAAGATTATCTCCAGTTCCGGCCAAACGCCAAATACGTTGAAGGCAGCACAAAAATTTGGGAAGTCAAGTGTGACGTCGCTCTCCCGTGTGCCACACAAAACGAACTTGATAATGCCGCCGCTCAATTGCTGGTGAAAAATGGCGTCAAATTCGTTGCAGAAGGCGCAAATATGCCCTGTACGCTTGATGCAGTCAAAACATTCCAAGACGCAGGCGTTTATTTTGGTCCCGCCAAAGCCGCCAATGCAGCAGGTGTTGCCTGTTCCGGTTTGGAAATGACGCAAAATGCCCTTCGTTACGGCTGGACATTTGAAGAAGTCGATGAAAAGGTTCAGCAAATCATGAAAAACATTTTTGCCGCCGCCAAAAAAGCCGCCGCAGAAGTCGGTGAAGATGACAACCTTTTGGTCGGCGCCAACATCGCCGGGTTCTTGAAAGTGGCAGACGCCATGATGAAACAAGGCTCGTTTTAAAAAAATAAGCAAAACTGAATGAATTAAAAAATTGCAGCCGTTTGTCATAAACGGCTTTTTTTCATTTTTTTCATTTTGTTTGCCGGCTTTCCTTCCATTGTTTTAAAAAAGCATCACATCACACATATTTTGCTGTGTTTTTTTTGAAAATAATAAGTTTTAAACGAAAACAAACTTATTATGAAATTGGAGTTAGAAAATGGCAGAATTAATTGATGTTTTGAGCGTTTTATCGCTGTGTTTGTTTTTTATCTTGTTTTTCACAAGAATTGTCATGTTAAAAAGGAGAGGCATCAAAGCCTTTGTCTTTGGGAAAAGGGACAAAAGTGATTTTTTGCTGGCTCCGGTCATGTTCTTATTAGTGTATACGGCTGCTGCACCTTCTTTGTCTTTGCCTTTTCCGGAAATTTTGATGAAACCATTGCTTGACATAGAATGGTTTTCATGGGTTGGAATTTTGCTTAATGCGGCAGGGCTGATCTGTTTTGCGCTATCATTAAAATCATTTGGAGATTCGTTTCGCGTGGGAATTGATGGAGAAAAACCTGATAAATTGGTGACAACCGGCATGTTTTCCATCAGCCGCAATCCGATTTATGTCTCTTTCTTTTTCTTTTTCGGAGGGTTGGCGTTCATACATCCAAATATTGCATCTCTTGTCTTGCTATTGTTTTTTTTCGTTCCGATTATTCACAGGCAGGTGCTCAGAGAGGAAAAATTTATGAAAAATCACTATGGTGAGCAGTATGCGAAATATTGTAAGAAAGTCAGAAGATATTTGTAATTTTGAACGAAACAGCAAACAATAATAAAAGAACGAAAGAATGAAAGAAGTGCAAAAATGAACCAAGAAGATGACCCACGCTGCAGCTGGTGTAAATCAGATCCGATTTACATCAAATATCACGATGACGAATGGGGAAAAGAAGTTACAGACGACCTTAAAATGTTTGAATTTTTGGTATTGGAAAGTGCACAGGCGGGTTTGAGCTGGATAACGATCCTCAAAAGACGTGAAGCTTACAAAAATGCTTTTGCAGATTATAATGCCAAAAAGGTTGCCAAAATGACGGAGCATGACGTAGAACGCCTGATGCAGGACAGCGGAATTATCCGCAACCGAAAAAAGATAGAAGCAGCGATTACAAATGCCCGCATTTTTTTGGAAATACAAAAGGAATTCGGCAGTTTTTGCAATTATTTGAAAACATTTCTGCCGGAAGGAAAACCAATAATCAATCATTGGAAAGCGCTGAGCGAAATTCCCGCCTCAACACCTTTGTCCGATGCCGTTAGCAAAGACATGAAAAAACGAGGGTTCAAATTTTTCGGTGCAACGATTTGTTACGCTCATTTGCAGGCAGTCGGTTATGTGAATGACCATTTAGAAGGGTGTCCGTTTAAATATCGAAGCAAATCCAAATGAATTGTAAACAGAATCCGGGGAACGAAAATTTATACTAAATAATCAATCCCGAAAAAATTGTAGAAAATATCTATTTTGATCAAAATGTTCCAAAAAATCAGAAAATTTTGATTTTTCCGAACATAATGGTTCCTGTTTAAATATTGAAGCAAATCTAAATGGAATTGAAGCAGTGGCAGGCAAAAGCGCGATAGCAGACGTAAAATAATCGCAAGTGAACAAACCGGCCGATAAAATTCAAATCACAAAAATGTAAAGGTAAGCCAAAGCCAAAACAATCAATCCCAGAAGAAAGTTTTTCATTTTAATAAAATCAACAGCTGCATTGAAATCCATAATTGGCACTCCTTTTTTAAATGAATGGGATTTTTAAGATATAAACCTACTTCAAAGAGAAACAATAAACCAAATGTTTAAAATGTTTAAACGGGTGTTTCAACCGTTAAATTTTACATTTGAATGTTTATAGAAGTTCATAAAAAGTTTTGAATTTTTAATTCTTAATTATTATTTCCAATTATCATATACCCATTTACAGATTGTGATTCATATGTCATTAAAAAATCTTAGAACGCATTACACCGAAGAAATCAACCCCGAAGCAGACGATGGCAAAATCGTAACACTTGCCGGCTGGGTTCACGAAATCAGAGACCTTGGGGGCATTTGTTTTCTTGTTCTTCGCGACAGAACCGGACGCGCTCAAGTAACGCTGGTGAAGAAAAAAACAGACGCAGAGCTGCTTGAAACCGTAAAACGCCAAAGCCGTGAATCGGTTGTTGCGGTAACCGGTGTCGTTAAGGCAGAGCCAAAAGCACCAAACGGCTACGAACTTATTCCGACATCCGTCATCTTGATCAATGAAGCAGCATCTCCGCTTCCGATGGATACCACGGGAAAAGTGGACGCCGAACTGGACACGAAACTAGACAACAGATTCATAGATTTGAGACGCGAAGAAGAAGCCGCTGTCTTTTTAATCCGCAGCGAAGTCTTAAAAGCGATTCGCACTTTCTTTTTGGAAAACAAATTTGTCGAAACCGCGACGCCAAAAATTGTGGCTGCCGCAACTGAAGGCGGAACAGACTTATTCCCGATCAGCTACTTTGACCGCGAGGCGTTTCTCAACCAAAGCCCGCAGCTGTTTAAACAAATACTTATGTCTGCCGGACTTGACCGTGTTTTTGAAATCGGTCCCATTTTCAGAGCGGAAGAACACGACACCCGAAAACACCTCAACGAAGCCACATCCATTGATATTGAAATGAGCTTTGCAGATCACGAAGACGTCATGGATTTGCTTGAAAAAATGATGGCATACATTTATGAACATGTCAAAGAAAACTGTAAAAAGAGCCTTGACGTTCTCAAAAAAGATTTAAAAGTACCGGCGCTGCCGTTTAAAAAATATCCCTATGAAGATGTTTTAAAAATTATCAATGAAGAAATCCCCGAAATTGAAGAAAAAATGAAATTCGGCGATGACATCGGAACGCAAGCCGAACAGCTTTTTGGAGAATATGTCTTTCAAACGACGGGAGAATCGCACTACTTCATTACAGACTGGCCGTCAGCGGCAAAACCGTTTTACGCCATGCCGTATGATGACCGCCCCGAAATCTCAAAGAGCTTTGATATGATGCACCGCACAATGGAACTTTCTTCAGGTGCTCAGCGCGTTCACCTTCATGACCTGCTTTGCGACCGCATCATCGAAAAAGGCCTCAACCCCGATGGATTTGAATTTTATTTGAAAGCATTTCGTTTCGGCATGCCTCCGCACAGCGGTTTTGGGGTCGGCTGCGAGCGTCTGATTATGACCATGCTTGAGCTTGATAACATTCGTGAAGCGGTCTTGTTCCCAAGAGACCGAAAAAGAGTCTCGCCCTGAACAAAAAAGATTATCATCTAAGACCGAAATAGATTATCATCAAGAGATGAAAAAATTCAAAAATAAGGATGGATAAACATGACAGATCGAAACCAAACAAAAGAATCTCCTGAAAAGAAAGCGGCAGGCATTTATGCAGCCTCTCTTGTCAAAAACGGCGACAAAGTTGGTTTGGGTACCGGCTCGACGGTTGCTTATGCCATCCAAGAGTTGGGTCGCCGCATTCGTGAAGAAAAATTAAACATCGTCGGCGTTGTGACTTCTTATCAATCAGAAGCCGTTGCAATCGCTGCCGGCGTTCCATTGACAACATTAAGCGCAACCCCCCTGCTGGATATCGCAATTGACGGGGCAGACCAATTTGACAAAAATTTAAACGCCATCAAAGGCGGCGGTGCGGCTCACACGCGTGAGAAAATTGTTGCCATGTCTTCAAAAAGGTTTGTTGTCGTTTCCGATCCAAGCAAAAAAGCAAAGGTGCTCTCTGCTGTTGTTCCGATTGAAGTCATGCCGTTTGGCAAAGAACTCGTTCTTGCGTCATTAAAAAAAATGGGCGGTGTGCCGACACTTCGCGCTGCTGCTAAAAAGGACGGGCCTGTTATCAGTGACAATGGAAACTTTATTGTGGACTACGACTTTGGAGAGATTGCGGATGTTAAAGGGCTTGCAGCGGCAATTTCTCAAATTCCCGGAGTTGTGGAGCACGGCATTTTTACGAATGTGGATGAAGTTGTTATCGGGAAAGAGGATGGGACTGTTGAGGTCATTCACAAATAATCATCAAATCTTTTTTGTTGGGATTTTTTGAAATCTGTTTCTTGAGCAGAGTCTTCCAAATCTCTTTTCTCATTCGCCCCGAAACTTCTTGACGTTCTGTGTTTTGGTTTTGAAATGGGGCTGTAATCTTTTAATCCAATCGCGCTAAAAATTCGGTCTGCTGTTTTTGGACCGATAAGCTTTGAAACCCTTTCATAGTCTGCCGGATCAAAGGATTCGGAAGATGTAAATCCTGCGTCAAATAATTTTCGAGCTCTGACACGACCAACGCCTCTTATTTTGAGAAGCGGCAGCAATTTGACGGATGCACCGTACTTCAGACGAAGATCTAAATCAAAAAAAGCCGAAGAATGTTTTGAGCCAACAAGCCGAAGAATATTCGATGCTGCATTTGAAACCCAAGCGGCTGTTTCTGAAAACTGGCGGAGGTCTCCTTCGCCGACGTCAAATTCGGTGGAAATGGCTTTTTCCGGAACTTCTGAAATCCATCGCAGAAGCAAAACTGCTGTTTTTAATTCACCCAAAAACCATTCATATTCAGCCGGTTTTGAAATCGGCGGAACATCAATAAAATGTTCGCAGTTGTTAACGGCAAACTCATGAACCCATTCATAATCCGTATTTTTGAGATAAAGCTGCTTCATGTCGGTTGTTTGGCAAATCAAAAGAAGAAAACTAATATCGGTCAGTTTCATTCCCGAAGATTCTGCTTTTTGAATGCGCTCAATAATCATGGAAGCAGATAACGGGTCTAAATACATTTTAGAGACAATGCGGCCTAATGATGTTGACTGAATCAAAAAATCTGCTGATTCTTCCGTTTCTTTTTCTTTTGAAAAAAGCTTGTCTGCCGACATAAACGGATGAGATGGTTTTTTTACAACGGAATCGGGAGTTGCCTCCGTTGATGCCGTTGCTGCTGCTGTCGTTGTTTCTGTGGCGGCTGCCGCTGTCGGTTTTTCTTCCTGACACATTTCTGCTTGAATCAAAAAATCCAAACATTTATCAACAACTGTTTTCAGTGCCACAGAGCTTAATAATCCGCGCTGGTGTGCAAAAAATGTATCTTTGAAAAAAGAAATCAGCTGCTTTCGGCTATGAGCAAAGCCGTTTGAAACCGTTGACAAAACGTGTGTTCTAAGAGCGTTTTCGGCACCGAGTTTGGATTCAACCGGTTCCGGCGGCGCTTCAATATACATTTCTTTTAATTTGTCAATTTCGTTTTCATTTGACGCCATCAAAACGGCTTCTCCATACGGATCCAAATGCGGTCTTCCGGCTCTTCCGGCCATTTGTTTGTATTCCATCACGGGAATCGGTTGCATGCCTTCGTTGGAATCATAACGCTTCCAGCTTGCGATAATCACGCGTCTTGCCGGCAAATTCAGTCCGGCGGCTAATGTCGGCGTGGATGAAATCACTTTAATTTTGCCTCTTAAAAAACCGCTTTCGATCAACTCTCTTTGGTCGGCGGAAAGGCCTGCGTGGTGAAAAGCGACGCCCATTCGGATGCAAGACGCCAAAACAATCGCTGCGTCGGTGTCGCTTTGCTCTGTAATTTCATAAGCCAAGTCAACCAATTCGTCTTGTTCCGCGCGCGTCAGCATTGATTGAATCACGGGCCCCGCCTTTTTAGCAAAGCCGACGGCATTTTTTCGGCTGTTTGCAAAAACAAGAGATTGGCCGCCTTTGGAAACAACGTCTGCGGCAAGTGAAACGCCGGCATCTCTTCCTTTGCCGACAAGAGGGATTGTTTTTTCAACCTTGTCTTTTGTGCGAGCGGCCTCAGCTGTGTAAACGCCGCCAAAATAAATTCCTTCATACAGATTTATCGGGCGCCAGTCACTGACAACACAAACGGCGTCCATCCAATCTGCCAATTCCTGCGGATTTTGAATCGTTGCCGACAAAGAAACAATTTTCATTTTCGGATTGAGGCGGCGAAGTTTTGTGATGACGATTTCAAGCGTCGGACCGCGGTCTTTGGAATCCAGCAAATGGATTTCATCTAAAATAACAATCGAAATGTGCTGCATCCAGCGTGTTTCATTGCGAATGAGAGAATCAACTTTTTCAGACGTCGCAACAATAATGTCGTTTGCACCCAAATATTCATCCGCCGAATCCAAATCGCCGGTTGAAATGCCGGTTTTGCAGCCAAGAGATTCAAATTCAGAAAAACGTCTGTACTTTTCAGAAGCCAGTGCCCGAAGCGGCACAATATACAAACATTTTCCGCCTTCTTCTAAACTTTGAAACATCGCAAGTTCAGCAAGAAGCGTTTTTCCCGAAGCGGTCGGAATGGAAATCAGCATATTTTTGCCATCCAAAAGGCCGGCAGAAATCGCTTTAGATTGGGGGGGATAAAGAGACGCGATTCCCGATGAGAGGTAAAAGTCGCGCACCGATTTTGAAAGCGGAAGAGAATCAATCGGCAGAAAAATTTCTTTCGTATCGGCAAGATCTTTCTTTTTTCGAACCGAATCTGTTGATTTTTTTTCTGCCATTTTTGTCACTCTGAATAATTATGCCTATTAAAAACAAAAATCATCCGATTTAAAGACTTCTTAAGCGGGATGAAACTATTCAAAAAAAGAAAGAGATGAAATCATCTCAGAACATTCGATAAAAAATTTTTATGAGAAAATCAGTCTCAATTTGCCGATATACGGAATCTTAAATTTGGCAATGCCAATAACCCATTCTTCTTTAATAGGCGTATTTGGCATGATGCCTGTTTGCTGATCCATCAGCGAATTGGTCACATTATTATCGCCTTTTGTCATATAACCGGCATGCGGCGCTTTTGGTCCGTCAGGCCACATTTCTTCTCCGGCTTCAACGTAATACATCGCACGATGAACAATTGGAACAGATCCCCCCGAACCGTAGGGGCGATATAAAATAACATCCCCGCTGCCTTTAAAAGTTGTATGCGAACTTGATGATGCCAAAGCGTCTTGTTGAGTCGTAATGGTTGTTCGGCTAATGTTTTGAACAAAAATGATGTCGCCGATATTCATGTGTGGTTCCATGCTGCCGGATGAAACGACAAACATCGGAACCCAAAGACCGAAAGCCAATTTACAAAGAAATAAAAAAGCAACAACGATAACTAAAACGGTTGCAATGTCTTTTGCAAATCCTTTCAATTGTTCTTGTTCAAACATATGAAAACCCATATTTTTTATGAATGAAAATTAAATAAAAAACTTCTGCTCTTTTATCAAACTAATTGTTTATAAATCTGTTTAAAAAAAACAGATGTGATCAAATATTGAAAAACCATTAATAAAAGCAAAGAGTTTGCTAAATAAGAAATGCAACAAAAAGAGAGATGACATGGACGAGACAAACATTTTGGAAAAAGTATCCGATGCCGGATTTATGATCAACTCGGACGCCGTTTCTTATTTAATTTCTCACCAAATTTCTGAAACAGAATTAGAAAAACTGTTTTTGGAAATAGATCCCTCTGTTTTTGTGATTGAGACACATCATTTAATTGGAATTTTGCCGGAACAAAAAGAAAAATCTCCCTCCGACTCTGATTCTTTTGAATTTAAATTTCTATACGAATTTGAAGACAATCCGGTTGTTGTTTTGGAAGATGTGTCAAACAAAGCCACCAGCGTTGGAGAATACAATCAATTTGTCCAGTATTTTAGAGACAGATACACACGCCTGAGTGAAATGATTCGCTCACGCGTCAGCGCGCGCCCGATTGAAAGTCTCAAAAAAAACAAATTTGTAAAACCACTGCCATCTAAAGAAAGAAGTTCACAGATAACGATAATCGGAATGGTTTCCGAAAAAAGCACAACGAATAATCAACATATTGTCTTGGCTTTGGAAGACCCGACGGGAACGATTCCCGTTTTGATCAATAATAAAGAGACAGATTTGGTTGAAATGGCGGAGCGGCTCGTGTTGGATGAAGTCATCGGCGTTACGGGAACGATGTCGCCGGATGGGACAATTCTGATGGCGGAGCGCATTATACAGCCGGATGTGCCAAACAGTTATTCAGCGGGGCATGGCAAAGCACAAGGCTACATCCTATTTATTTCAGACATTCATGTCGGCAGCAAGGAATTTATGAAACATGAGTGGGAAACATTTTTAGATTTCTTAAATGGTCGAAGTGAAAATCCGCAGCTTTTGCAAATCGCATCGGAAATTCGATATTTAATCGTTGCCGGAGACATTGTTGACGGAATCGGCATTTACCCCGGACAAGAAGCGGATTTGGAAATTCCGGAAATTTATAAGCAATATGAAGTCGTCGCCTCTTATTTCCATCAAATTCCAAAAAATATTCATATTGTGATTGCCCCCGGAAATCATGACGCTGTTCGTCGGGCAGAGCCTCAGATTACTTTTTCGGAAGAGATTCAAAAAATGTTTCCGAAAAACGTGACGTTTGTCGGCAATCCGGCATTGGTTTCGCTTGACAATATTTATGTTCAAATTTATCACGGCTGTTCGATGGATGATTTGGTGGCAAATATCAAAGGCGTTTCCTACCAATCACCAACAACGGGAATGGTCGAAATGGTTAAAAGACGGCATCTTGCACCGACATACGGCAGCCGTGTTATGATTTCGCCGGAAAAAAAAGACTATTTGCTGATTGACAAAATCCCCCACATCATTCACTGCGGACACGTTCATACAGTCGGCGTTGCCGTTTACAAAAATATCTTGCTCATCAATTCAGGAACATGGCAGTCGCAAACGAGTTTTCAAAAGACCGTAAACATTGTACCAACGCCTGCAAAGGTTCCGTTTGTGGATTTAAGAACCATGAAAACCGGCGTATTGAATTTTAATGACCCAAATTAAAAAAAAGAAAGATTGGAATATTGGATTTTAACAATGATTAAAAAAATAAAAGGAATGAAAAATGACAATCGTCGCATTTGCCGAAAAGAATAAAGCCGCCGAAGAAATTGCCAAAATATTAAGCGGCGGAAAATATTCCAGAACATCTGTGGAAGGAGCCGCAGTTTACAGATTTTCACGAAACGGCAGCGACTGGGCAATTACGGGTCTTGCCGGACACATCATGGGCTATGATTTTCCGGCAGAATACAACAGTTGGACCGGCGTTGACCCAAAAAAACTTTTGGAGATTATGCCTCAAAAATTTGTCACAAAAGACAATTTTGCAGCCGCTGTTTGGAAATTGGCAAGAGAGGCACACTTAATCATTCTGGCGTGCGACTATGACCGTGAGGGCGAAAATATCGGCTTTGAAGCGAAAGAACTTGCTCAAAGCGTTTCAAAGGTGCCGGTTAAAAGGGCGCGCTACTCAACATTTTCAGAACAAGAAATTAAAAACGCTTTTGATAATCCGGGAGAGCCGGATCAAAACTTGGCAATGGCTGCCGATACGCGCCAAATTCTGGATTTGAAAATGGGCGCCGCTTTTACGCGGTTTGTAACGCTCTCTGTTCGTGAAAAGGCGTTTACAAAAGAAATTTTATCCATCGGACCTTGCCAAACGCCGACCTGCGGCTTTGTTTATGAACGTGAAAAAGCCATTCTTGATTTTAAGCCGAAGGACTTTTGGAAAATCACTGCCGATTTTGACGCAGACGGAGAAATATTCGTTGGAACGCATCGCGCCGGACATATTTCCGAAAAGGAAAAAGCCGATGAAATTATGAACCGCTTAAAAGGTGAAAAAACAGCTGTCGTGGACAAAAAAACCGTCAAAGAACAAAGCATGGCGCCGCCGATTCCGCTGAATACAACCGAATTTTTAAAACGCGCTTCCACGTTTTTAAATATCAGTCCTGAAAAATCGCTTGAAATCGCAGAACAACTCTACCTCTCCGGTTTAACGAGTTACCCGAGAACGGAAACCAATCAATACGCGCCGGATTTTGATTTTAAACAAATTTTGGCAGACTTATCCAAGAAAAAGGAATACGTCGGAACGATTGCTAAAATATTGTCCAAAACGATAACGCCGAAAAACGGTCCGAAAGACGCTAAAGACCACCCGCCGATTCATCCGATTCGCGGCGTCGAAAAAGAAGCCGTTGAAAATATGATAAAACTCCCCGGTGCTTATGATGTTTATGACTTAATCTGCCGCCACTTTTTAGCAAATCTCATGCCTGCCGCCGTTTTTGAGAAAACAAAACTTGAAATGAAAATAAAAGAGGATTTGTTTGACGCCGCCGGCTCCGTCAAAAAATTCGCAGGCTGGCTGGAGATATATGATTTTGAAACAAAAAATGATAAGTTTTTGCCGGCGATTGAAAAAGGGGATACGGCAGCTGTTAAAAAACTTCAAAATACTGCTTCAAAGACAGCGCCGCCAAAAAAACTCACCGAAGCCGAACTTTTAACGCTTATGGACAAAAACGGCATCGGAACCAAAGCAACTGCTCCGACGCATATTGAAACAAATAAAAAACGCGGTTATTTTGAATCCAAAGGAAAAACCATTTCGATACTGAACACAGGATTTATGCTTATGGAAAGCTTAAATACGGCTGTTCCAATCGTCATCCGCCCCGAAATCCGCTCCCAAGTCGAAGCCCTCATCCAGCAAGTCGAGGATGGAAAAATAACAATGGAGCAAGCCGTTGAAACCGGAACGGATCTTATTAAAAAAATGTACGCCGATTTAACGGAAAATAAAGATTGCCTTGTTCTAAAACTCAGCGGCAGCATTAAAACACAAGCTGCTGAAGAAGACAAAAAAAATTATGTTGCTGTTTGTCCTCTTTGCCAAAACGCCTTGCGTATTGTAACGACTGATAAAGGAAGATTCGTCGGCTGCGTCGGCTACCCCGACTGCACTCAAACCTACCCTCTCCCAAAAGCGGGCGCTTTAACAATTCAGCGTACAAAAAAATGTCCCAAAGGCGGCGTTGCCGTCATAGACGTCGGGAAAAAATATGATTGGACTGTCGGCGTCGGTCCCTGTTTTAACTGCGACCAAAACACACAATGCAACCCGCCGGAACTCATCGGTTCTTGTCCTCGCTGTAAAGAAGGGCAAATGGAATTTGTCACTTACAACGACAACCGTTTTTTAAAATGCACCTTGAAATGCGGTCACACTCAATCCCTTCCTGAAAAAGGACGGCTGACAATTTTAGACAAAAATTGTGAAACGTGTGGTTGGCGCCTTTTCAAAAATAAAGAACAAAATAAAGATGCGGAAGAGTTTTGTGCGAATCGGAGATGTCGGGCGATCGGGCTTAAAAAAGAGCAGAATAAGTAATTTTCAATTTTACCTACGTTTAAATCTTTGATCTTTATTTCATAGCTTCTATTCCTGTTTGGGCAGATCTGTCTTCCACAGACAAAAATTATGTAAAAGCATTACAGCTATTTAAGTTGACAATGCCTTAATTTATAATACACACAATCCTACAGTCCCATTTTTCCATTTGTGTTTCACTATTTTCCCCTCCATCCTTATCGACAAAATTATTATTTGCATATTTTTCTTATTGCACTTCAAACCCTATACCATACATATAAATATACTAATGATATACCAATATACTTGACAACTTTCATTATGTTATTCATAATTGGGAGGCACTTTAAATATTTAACATTTGATGGTCCAATTGTAAACAAATCTTTCCCCGTCTATAATTTAGATTTTTTTATAATTACCATCATTTCAAATATTCGTATATATATATATATTCTATTATTTCAATTTGCGGTTGTGTTGGAAATGACAGTTATGGTAAAATTTGAAGATTCAAAAAGAACGAATACGATCCCCTCTTCTTACACTTTTTTCACCCCCCCCTGATTTCGTTTTCTTCAAATGCCCGACTTGTTCAAATTTCATCACCCAATTATTATTCATTTAATTTTTCTGCTTATCAATTATATATTTTAATTAACATATTGGTGGTACTCTATGATAAAATCCCTTTTCAAACAATCTTCCTCATTCGTAATGATATTTATTATGCTCTTGTCCCTCGTCTCTCCGGTCCTTGCAGACCTTGATTTTGAAAACGATCCAAATGATAGCGTTTTTGAAGATGAGTTTTCAGATTTCGATCTTAATTCATTTGATTCTTTTTCTGATTTTTCTTCTTCCGGTTTTCAAGGTTTTTCACCTTCATCTTCTTCTACTGGCAGCATTTCAGGATTTTTGTGGGTTGACGGTAATGGGATGCTTCCAACGGATTGGAATGGGTTGTATGACGGAAGTGAATATCCACTAGCAGGCTATCCCGTTTATCTCTTTGAATCAAATGACTTGACAACTTCTCTTTCTGAAACATATACCGGATATGATGGTACATACATTTTTGATAATCTTGCTCCGGGTAGTTATGTTCTTGGTCTTGTTTCTGCCACGTTGCATGTTAATGAATATCTTTTGCCTATGGTGATAACGTCACAGAATAAATTTGCTATTGATGATTGGAGCAGTGTTCCTCTCATGGCTTACACAGGAGTTATTACAGTTTCTGCAGGACAAGTTGTTGAAGATATTAATGCGGGTATGAGGTTGCCTATGGGTATTGTACCAACAGCGGGGGCAACACTGCCGTATACATATACAATGCTTGGGGTTCCATCTTTAGTCACCACTTATCTCGAGAGTGATCGTGGAACAACAGGTTCATTCGTATTTCAGCCAGGTAGGATATACTATATAGAGGCTAGGGGAGCTCGGGGTGGTAGCGCCGTTTACGTCTTCCCCAATGGTACTACTCGTACTTCTTCTGGTGGAGCTGGTGGCTACTCATATGGAGTTTATAGTACACTAGGAGATTCATCAACTACTACAGCCTATTATTATATCGGTGGTGATGGTAATCATTCTAATTCTAATTCTGCCATTACTGCTATGGGCGGTTTTAATGGGGGCGGCAATGGTGGTATTTTTAGCACTGGTAATAGTCCAGGCAGTGGTGGCGGCGGTGCCACCGACATCCGCATAGGTGGAACTACGCTTGCCAATAGAGTGATGGTGGCTGGTGGCGGCGGTGGTGGTTCTTCTGCGAGTGCTGCTGGCAATGGGTCACTCGGCGGTGGTCTAGTCGGTGGTAACAACGGAAACCACCCAGGCGGTGGCGGCACGCAATCTAGCGGCGGTCTAGGTGCCTATGGCGGTAGCAATGGTATTCTTGGGGTTGGCGGTAATGGTGCTGCCAATAGTGGTGCTGGCGGCGGTGGCGGTTATTACGGTGGCGGCGGTTCTGGTAACAACACACTTTATTTCGGTGCCGGTGGCGGCTCCGGTTACGTGGGGGGTCTTGATAATCTTATTGATCGTCCCGCGACGACACTCCAACGTACTGCAAACCTCCCCTACGTCTTGTCGTTCTCAGAATATTCTCTACCATTTCAATACGCAATTACATCTAATGTTGCCCAAATGTCCTTAAATAATCAGACAGCGGTGTATGGTACAGCTTATTCCGGCACATTATCGGCAACTAACAGCTACTATAATCCCCCATCAACCATCACCGTGGCAATAGCGGGTGTGACCAATCCTTACACCAATTTTACATATAATCCGACGACCGGTGAAATTAATATTCCTGTAGCAGATGTGATTGGAAATATTACCATTACCGGAACAGCATCGCTTAAAACTTTCAACATAACGAATAATATTGCCAACACTTCCTTCCCTATATCGACAGCAACAGCTACCCAGACGATTTACAATTGGTTGGCCGCAGATCCCGGCTATCTTCTCCCATCAACTATAAGCATGACAATAGATGGGGTCAGCTACACGAATTTTCAATATTCCCCCCAAAATGGTAACCTTATCATTCCCGGTGCCGATATAATCGGGGATATTGTCATTACCGGAACAGCTATTCCAATTCCACCTTTATTGGACATTGATCTCGCTGACAGCGATGGCTCACTGACTAACTCTTATTGGTCAGCATTATATCAATACCATCCCGGAAACACCACGCTGGTCCTTTATGATATACCCTCCAGTTTACCACTTCGTATTTATCAGTCAGCAAGTCACCCTGTCACAGAGATCGGAGTAAATTCCGGAACTCTCATAATTGATGACATCACAATTCCCGGGAACCTTTCTGCTTTTTCTTTGACTTTGCTTTTGAATGGGTCAAATACAATTACTGAAGGAATAAGATTGGGACCTAGTCAAGAAATTACGATTGATAGTGCAGATAGTACGCCGTTAAATCCGGGTAATACGAATGGGTCACTGTTGATAAGACCAACCACTTTAAATGTCGCCGGAATCGGGGGCGATGGCACTCCATCACACGCAAGCGAAAGCGGTGCCATCACTATATCCGGCGGTACATTGGATGTGTACGGCAATGGAGACGGCGCAGGCATTGGCGGTGGCGCTTCTGGCAACAGCTACTACCCTAATTGCTTTATCATAATAAACGGCGGGATTGTGAATGCACACAGTGAGGGGAACGGCTCAGGCATAGGCGGCGGTCCGGGCAGGAACAATGATATCACGATAAATGGTGGAATCGTGAACGCATCTAGTGGTTTAGGCGTAGGCATAGGTTCCACTGCATTGGGTATTTCCTCATGGCCGGTATCGCTTGTCACGATAAATGGCGGGACCGTGACGGCAAGAGGCTCAATCAACGCAACAAGTTTAAGCGGGGTTGATGAATCCGGTATAGCCGCCATAGATCTTAATATTGACAGCGCAGCAACCGTCATAGCCTATTCAAACGGTGCCGCGCCAGCCATCTGCGCCGACGGCAATAACCAAGGTGATGGCTTTTATGTCAATGCAATGCTTGATGCAGCACCCTCGACCACAACAGATACAACATTAGAAGTGCACGCTAACGGCGCAAGCATTTCGTCAAACACATTAACCCTCCCTGCCAACTACACAAACTTTGCTTACACCACAGGCGCCACAGCAACCCAAAACGACACAATTTTCGCATATGACGCTTCAAGCACTTACATTGGTCATGTTTTGCAGAGGGGAGGCACAAATGATAATAGCCCGAACATCACTTCTACAAATACGAACACATCACTGCCTGTCAAAATCGGCAGTGTCATCGGCATTATTTATGACAGCAACGGCGGAAGCGGCGGTCCTGCGGATGAACTACTTGGTCCCGGAACTCATGCCTTAAACACCACAGCCATCCCGATTCGCAGTTCTGTTGGCGGAATTGATGTCATCTTTATCGGCTGGACAGCAGCACCGGATACAACCATTTATACGATGAATGACACTGCTCCAACCACCATTACACAAACAACTGTTTCAACTTCTAATGTTACAGTTTATGCTGTTTGGGGCTATGATGAAAACAGTGACGGCAAAGCAGACATTTTAGAAACACAATATAGTCTGATTTACAATTTGAATGGCGGCACTGCCGGCACCGGTCCAACTCCGAATCCTTTTACAACTCTCGTTAACGGTACCTATACACTTTCTACGACTGCTCCGGCGCACAGTGCCACAAGTCCCGCTTTGGCTTTCGTCGGGTGGTCTACCAGCAGCACCGATGCGGCAGCCAATGTTCTTACACCTCTGACAGCATCTGATTCTGTGCCGGCAAGTGTTGTGCCAAGCATCAATATTGCCGGTTCAAGTGTCACTGTCTATGCTCTTTGGGGCGTTGATACGGATGGCAACGGTTTGCCTGATATCTCGGAAACAAAATATACGCTCACCTATGACTTAAACGGCGGTACAGCAGGAACCGGTCCTGCGGTCAACCCTGTGAATAATCTTGTCAACCAAACCGGTTACCTCTTGAGTACAACTGCTCCGGCTCACGGCGCTACAGGTCCCGCTTTGGCTTTCGTCGGGTGGTCTACCAGCAGTACCGATGCGGCAGCCAATGTTCTTACACCTCTGACAGCATCTGATTCTGTGCCGGCAAGTGTTGTGCCAAGCATTAATATTGCCGGTTCAAGTGTCGCTGTTTATGCCATTTGGGGTGTTGATACGGATGGCAACGGTTTGCCTGACATCTTGGAAACGAAATACAGCCTTACCTATGACTTAAACGGCGGTATAGCAGGAACCGGTCCGATTCCAAACCCCGTTACAACAATGGTAAACGGTACCCATTTCCTTTCCGGCGCCATCCCGACGCATGTTCAGGTGGGCGGTGTTCGTGTGGTCTTCATCGGATGGACGGCACAGCAGGATGCCACTATCTATACAATGAATGACACGGCTCCGACAACCATTACGCAGGTTACCATTTTGGGCGCCAATGAAATTGTCCATGCCGTTTGGGGCTATGATGAAAACGGTGATGGAACCGCCGATGTTCGGGAAACAAAATACAGCCTTACCTATGATTTAAACGGCGGCACGGCAGGAACCGGTCCGATTCCAAATCCGGTGACGACTTTGGTTAACGGCACCTATACCCTTTCTACCACTGCTCCGACACATGTTCAGGTGGGCGGTGTTGATGTGGTTCTCGTTGGATGGGCGGCAGCTCCGGACCCCACCATTTACCTCAGAAACGATCCCATTCCGGCAATCATTTCGAATGTCACCATTTCCGGCACAAATGAAATTGTCTATGCCGTTTGGGGCTTTGACGAAAACAGTGATGGCGTTGCTGATGTGCTGGAACCGCGGGTTCGAAGACCCGGCACTGGCTTTGGAAATGCAACGATTGTTCCATTCGGCGGTGGCGGCGGTGCACAGCCTGACACACAGAATAATCCTCAGCCGCCGCAAAATGACCCCACATTACCGGGCGATCTCAGAGATGCAGACGAACCGGCTCCTAAAGCCGGATGGGAAACGTATGCCATTGTTATCACACTGATCTTTATTGACGTCCTCTTGTTCGCATATCGAAGGGTGTATGGTGATAAAAAGGATTGGTGAAAAATGATAATGGGAGAAGAAAATGATTCCTTCTTCATCTTCTTCTCTCATTCCAAAGGTCCGAAAATAACCAAACAAACAAACCCCATCGTTTGGTTATTTTTTCATGACCCCCCAAAAAAACGGTGATGGGAGAAAAAAATGATTTCATCCTTCTCCCATCTTTAAAAAAGGTCAGGACGGGAATAACCAAATAAAATACACCACAGCTTTGGTTATTCCCCTTCTCACCTTATTTTTTTATAATAAAAAAAGACAGCAAGAGAACCCTTTTTTAAAGGGTTTTATTTTCTCCTGCTGCCGGGGATTTTCCTGTGACTGTTTTTTGGTATTCCACTCAAGCCAACGTCCGGATTCGAACCGAAATATATTCGCTCTGCAGGCGAACGCATAGCCGCTCTGCCACGTTGGCACTTGATAAGAGAACTCCAATTGTTTTTTCTTTTATTTAAAGCATACGGTAAAAACGAACTCAAAGATGAAAGGAATTAAATGAAATAAAAACAAAATAGGTAAAGAGGTGTTTTATTGAAAATTATAATCATCGGCGGATTTTTAGGAAGCGGAAAAACGACAGCTATTCAATATTTGGTCAAGCGTTTTGCACGTCTTGGAAAAACGGTTGCGGTTTTGGTAAACGAAGCGGGAGAGGTTGATATCAACGGTGATTTGTTCGGCTATGATGTTGACACGAAAGAAGAGACGCGCGCTTGCGTGATGTGTGATCTGAAAATGGTATTGACGTTTTCTGTTTCACAAATGGTTGAAAAAGCCCATCCCGATGTTTTGTTTATCGAACCCAAAGAGACGGTATCGCCGCTTGTGGTTCGTGAGGAATTGGCAATATCTGCAATTCGGCGGGGCGGGGATGAATATGATTTTGCGCCGCTGATAACATTCATCGACAGCTCTTGTTTTTTCAAAAACGCCAAAGAGAAAAAAAGAATCACATTTGATCAAATTTCGGTTTCGGAAGTTATCGTGTTGAATAAAACGGATTTGGTCGGCGCCAATGAAATTGCAATGATCCGAGAAAGCGTGATGCAGATTAATCCAAAAGCAATTGTTTTGATGAATACAAATCAAAATGAAGAAGGGATGAAGGAAATTTTGAAATTGGCGGAATGAAAAGTTGGAGAACAGTAAATTTATATTCATTCATGTATTGTGCAATATGATATAATAAAACTTGGAGAATAAACAATGGCTAATTTTATAAATGATTTTTTTTCATTTAAAGGAAGAATCGGAAAATCGACCTTTTTCAAAAGAGTCGTGATGATTCAAATCACTACTTACACCATTCTCATTGCCTGTGCACTCGTTGTAGGATTATTTTTCGGCATAAGCGAGGCGGTAATTATAACATATTGTATTCTTGTGAGTCCATTAGTAATTTTATCTGGCGTATCATTGATGGCACAGTATACAAAAAGAGCTCATGATTTTGACAAAGGGGGAATTATGTCAATATTTATTCTCGGCAAATATACTCGAGATGGAACAGCCGGACCGAATAAATATGGAGAAGATCCGTTAAAAAGAACGGCGGATCAAACTTCTGCAACTCAAAGAAACATACGCAATAAAATGTAACCCACTGTTACATTTTTTTCTTTTTTTATTTTGTGAAAGTATAATTATTAATAAACATATTCAGTTGTAATAAACTTTAAAGAAATGTAAAATATTAAGGAGTGATGAAATGCGGTATGGTGGTACATTGATTGCTGTATCTGATATGGCAAAAGCAAAACATTTTTATGAAAACGTGATGGATCAAAAGGTTTTAATGGATTTGGGCGTATATGTTGCTTTTGAGGGAGGGGTTTCTTTACATTCCAACTTTCCTGAACTTGTCGGGCAAGATTTTCAAATGCACGCACGCCCTAATAACTTCGAGTTGTATTTTGAGGTTGAAGATTTGGACTTCTGGCAAAATAAAATAGAGGGTGTTGAGGGCATAGAGTTTATCCACAAAGCCAAAGAATACCCGTGGGGGCAGCGTGTA
>Ga0099364_10003445_pt1 | contig 24560 bp, 26 predicted proteins | sample TergutTh196P3_FD_73070 | JGI IMG/M metagenome (GOLD analysis project Ga0099364, IMG submission 73070) | Microcerotermes parvus P3 segment gut microbial communities from Pointe-Noire, Republic of the Congo - Th196 P3 | ecosystem: Host-associated > Arthropoda: Insects > Digestive system > Gut ...
AAACTATAATTGGAATTTCAATTATAAAAACACATTAACTAATGACAATGCGGCAATAAACAATGGTATATCAACCATTTATGGAGTTGGTATTGAATATCTTAACAATGAAGTATGGGATGTTTTTTATGAAGATGGACGATATTATAGTAATCATGAAATGAAATTATATTTAGCTCTTTTACTTAAATACGAACACAGTCATTATAACTTCTTCAACACCGAGTACTCTTTAAACAATGTTACTATGTTCGATGGTTGGCAGTCAAATTTTGGAACTCTTTATTTATCATTAATTTTTAAATTCAAGTAAGATATGAAAAAGATATTATTAATAGCTATATTTTATAATTTGTGTATGCTGTGCAATGCACAAATAACAGCAGGATTTTCATTTGGCTTAGCTGAATACAAATGGGACAGAAATCCAACCACAAATTCTCCCGAATACGTAAAAAGAAGTGTGGGTAGTATGTTGTTAAACCTAGCGCCTGGACTTCATATTACTATGGGAGGAGAAAAATTCTTATTAGCAACTGAAGGATACTGTAACTATTCTCCTTTTGCTTACGATTGGAATCAGAAAAAAGGATTTGGCGCTTTCACTTTAGGAGGATCAGCTAAAATAGGCATTAAGGGTATATTATTTGGCTATGGAATTGAAAAAACAAAAACTGAACTGTACCTTCGTCCGACAGAATTTAAGGACATTACCCGAAAATTCTATAATATGCAATATGTTTATTTAGGAGGTATAATGAACAAAGACGAGAGGGGGCGTGCGGAACAATATATAAAAGTCGGTTTTGGTAAAAATACGGCGATGTGTATTGAGTTTGGAATAAAATATTATTTCTATTTTAGCGATTTGTATTAATTTTTAAATTAATAATTCGATTCGTCACCAACTCAAAAAGTCCTGCGTTTATCATCTGCGACAGAGTCATGATGGATATTGCGGCTTACCTGTCGAAAGAATCCTGGCAGGCTCTGCTGGATGAAACCGGCTTATCCATTGTTCAGGTACGCGACAAGCGCTATGATGCGGTACTGCATCTGACTACCGCCGCCAAAAGCGCCGAGCAGTTTTACACTACCGCCATCAACACCAGCCGCACCGAAGACATAGAACTTGCCCGAACATTGGACGATAAATTGATCGCAACCTGGACAGGACATCCACATCTGCGAATAGTGTACAACACGACCGGTTTTGAAGGGAAAATCAACCGTGTATTGGCCGAAATAGCCGCTGTGCTGGGCATACCCGAACCAATTGAAACAGAACGAAAGTATAGGGTGGAAATCTCAGGCGGTTTACCTGCCGATAGTGTCGAGACCGAGATTTTCCAAACCTATCTGCTGTCGGAAGGCAACGAGGAAGTGCGCTTGCGCAAGCGTGGGCAAAACGGACATTTTATCTATTTTCTGACCCATAAACGCACCCTGTATGGAAACAGCCGCTTAGAAAATGAACGTCAAATCACCCCTTTTGAGTATGTACCATACCTCGCCCAGGCCGATCCTTCACGTACTACCATCCACAAACGGCGTACCTGCTTCGTTTGGGAAAACCGGTACTTTGAATTGGATACTTTCGTGAATCCCGCTCTCCCATTTTCGCTTTTGGAAATCGAAGATGCTGAACGCCACGAAGATATTCAATTTCCGCCTTTCATCAAGGTTGTAGAGGATGTGACGGATAAAAAGGAGTTTTATAACAGTAATTTGGCAAGGAAGAAGTGAAAAGGATATATGTTATATGATTTTTTTGTATATTTGCGATTGAATCAAACTAAAAATACCAGACTTATGAAACGAAACTGTCTAATTATTAGTTTATTGCTGCTTGTATGCGCTTTTCCATCGTCTTGTCAGGAAGTAAATCAGATTGAGAGTAACGAAGAAAGTTCCATAAACAAGGGGTTGGTCTTACAATTGCTCAATGTTTATCGAACATCGGGCTGTGATTGTGGCAGCGAAGGCTATTTTGCTCCTGCTACTTCCCTGATATGGAACGATACACTTGAGCTGGCTGCAAAAGAGCATAGTACGGATATGTACTCGAATAATTTTTTCAGCCATACCGGAAGTGATGGTTCGAGTATGAGCGACAGGATTAAAAGATTGGGTTATAATTGGACAACATGTGGAGAAAATATCGGTAATGGATATAAAAACGAAGAACAGGTTGTCAAGGGATGGATTAACAGTCCCGGACACTGTAGAAACATCATGAATCCCAACTTTAAAGAAACGGGAGCAGCCAGAATGGGAGATTATTGGACATTAGTTCTTGGAACGCGTTAATATATGATACATCGTATCGTCATTGCGAACTTGCGAAGCAATCCAAAAACAAATAAATTAACAATTAAAAAATAAAATTATGAAATTAATATTTAAAAAAACAGCAATTTTATTGTTTTTTGTAATAATAGCAACAGTTGCGGCATTCGCACAAAAAGAGAGTAAGTTTTCGGTAGACGCCGAAGCAGAGTTAGTAAGTTCCTACGTATGGAGAGGCATGTATCAGGGCGGAGTAAATTTTCAACCTGCACTGAGCTTCTCGATGCACGGCATTACGCTTGGAACTTGGGGAAGTACCGATATGCGAGCATTTGCCAAAGAGGTGGATTTTTATCTCTCGTATGAAATCGGCAGATTTTCCGTTGCCGTAACCAATTATTGGTGGATGTACGAAGGCGAATCGTTTTTCAAAGAACGTAGCGGAGATTTTTTTGAGGCAAGTTTGGGTTATGCCGTCTCAGAAAAATTTCCGCTTTCGTTTGGCGTAAACACAATGTTTCTTGGAGACGGCGATAAAAACGAAAAAGGCGAGCAACTCTATTCAACCTATATTTCGGCGAGTTACCCATTCTCTGTCGGGAATACGGATTGCGAAATAAGTATTGGTATTTCGCCATGGAAAGGAATGTACAGCGATAAATTTGACGTTGCCGCAATTACTGCCAAAGCGTCGAAAAACTTGAAAGTTATAGACAGCTTTTCTTTGCCGGTTTCTGTAGAATTGGTATTATCGCCGGCACAGGATAACGCTTATTTGGTGTTCGGGTTGAAACTTCGATAATGAAAAAGAGATGAAACGAATAAAAACCTCATTCACTATCCTGATTCTATTCGGAGTTCTCTTTTCTTCCTGCGAAAGCAGAAGAGCAAGAACAAATGACTATTCAGTATTCCAGCAAGGCGCTATTCTTTCGGGAAATATGAAGGACGGTAATACGTGCTATCTTATTCGTGAAGATTCAGTGAAAATGTCCGGCTTCTGTTTTGTTGACAATAATCAGGCAGTTGTTGAACCCATACCTTTTTTTGCAGATTCAACGGGCGCGACAGTGTTTATTTATGGTAGCGCTTCCTATGCAGGGAAAATGATTGTAAACCATTCGACAATGGCAATTGAATTGACCTTGCCCGATATTTCAGCATTAGAAATTGAACGGCAAACCATTCATTTGAATTATTCCGACAGGATGTCCAAAAGGGTTGATTGCCTCGAACGCTTCAAAAATCCGGTTTTTGAAACGATTATTGCTACAAAAGACATACAATACGGAACAGCGCGCGGCTATTATAACTCCAAACCAAGTGATTATATTTCAAATGATGATTATGCACAGTGGTTTGCAGAAATGTTCAAAACATACAGGGGAACTGTCATAGAGCAGGGCATGATAGACCTCCCGTTGTATCTCGATATTTATCATCCTGACAATGACAATCTCAAGCAACGTCCTTTGGTACTTTTTATTCATGGAGGCGCTTTCTTTTTCGGAGACAAGGAAAACAAAATGCAACAGGCGTTAACGGATTATTTAGTTAAAAGAGGTTTTATTGTAGCATCTATCAACTATCGTTTGGGTTCGACGCTATTAGGTACTGCTGCCATTGAGCGTGCCATTTATCGCAATGTGCAAGATGCACGGGCAGCATTGCGTTATCTTGTGAACCATAAAGACAGGTTTGGGATCGACGACAGGCAGATATATCTTGCGGGTAGCAGCGCCGGAGGGATCATTGCCTTGACAACTGCTTTTATGGATAACAACGAAGTTTATACTGCCATTAGTGAAGGTATACTTAATATGAGACAAAATCTGGGAGGATTGGACGATTCAGGCAATGATTTAATTGCTAACTTCAATGTAGCTGGAGTAGTCTCTATGTGGGGTGGAATCACTGATTTAAAGATGCTTGACAATCCTGTCCCGACACTGTTGTTTCACGGCACAAATGATGATATAATTCCTTACGACAAAGGATTGCCTTTTAAAAAATATATGGGAAATTTTGTTCACGGATTATTTTCTTCGTCCTGGCAGATTTATGGTTCTGAGTTAATTTATAATCGTTTGAAATCGTTGAATATGCCAACAGAATACGTTCCTTTCCACGGTTTTGGACATGAAGCCTGCATGGAACCCGACGGAACATTGAATAAAAATATGGATGTGATTTGCGATGAAACCGGGAATTTCCTGTTCGACAAAGTATCAAGACAGTATTTTGATTATCATTTGTCAGGAAATGCGAATGTCAGAAAACACGATTCCACGCCGGTATACAAGCTCAATCATGACAATAACGTTTCCGTCCAATGGCATGTTGATGGCGGTTTTATCACGCAACAAAACAATGAATCTATCCGTGTCATCTGGTACAGTTCGCATAAAACAGGAATGATAACAGCTTGTATAACGAATGAAAATGGTGTTTCATGCAAGAAGGAAATGCAAGTGCGAATAAATGAATAAACTGTGATTGACAAGATAAATAAAACGCTAACTTTATAGTATTATGTGTACACAACTATTATTATTAACATTTATGAAAAAGAAACATTAAAATTTAAACACATTTGCATAATGAAAAAAACAGTAATCATATTAAGCGTTCTTGCATTGGTTGTGGGTGGTTGCAAGCAGAAAACAACTTCTGAGAATCTGCAGACAACGATTCCGCAAGCCGACGCTTTTAACGTTCAATACGAATTGACACAGTTAGATTTGATTCAAATACAAAGGCTCAAAGACCAATTAAGTTCCTGTCCGCTTGTTTCAGCAGAAGAAGTTGAAAGATTTGCACCCATTATCAAAAAATGGACTGACTTTTATGAGATTGATTTTGCGCAGGCAAGACTTGTAAATGTTGATTCTATATATTTCGTCTACCAAGATGATCTCAATTATGAAACGTTGTTCTTACTTGGTATGGCGTTTGGTAAAGAGGAAGACACAGACAAACGGATAGATGTAGATTATTCGCCCGACAAACAGCGATATGTAGATTTGGACATATTTTGGGGATATCAGGAAGAAAACGGAAAATATGATTTCACAGGTTGGGACGATTGTCAAAACATTTACTTTATTGACCGTAAATTAAAATTCAAAAACAGGATTTTACAATTAGGTGCGGATTCCCGTGCCGATGCAGTATTTTATTACTCAAATGATATATTTATGATTGGAGGTTATAGTGATGATCATTACAATTTTGTCTATATATTTGACATTGCAAAACATACATGTAGTTATTATCAGATCGTAACCGATAAAGTAATTGATTATACAGAATATACAAACAAAGTATATTGGAAAGAAAAAGGTATAATAGTGAATGAAATAGACTATACATATATTAGCACAGAAGATACAAAAACGCAAGACCTTGTTAAGTCTGAGCAAGAAATAATAAAACTCTTTCAAGAAGGTGATGCGCAAGCAAGTGAAGTATTTAAAAACTTTATCATTAACAATCCGGAGACCATGGAATACCCCTTTGAAAATCTACAGGAATCAACCGATTATATTTCAGTAATAGAATCAAGCGATCGTAATTTGAAAATCTATCGCTTTCTTACATGGGTATGTCTGAATGGGTGTGAGTATAATATCTTTCAATATAAAAATGAAGGAAAAGTATTTACGAGGCAGAATATTTGGTTTCATGCGTATGTTTGTTGGGATGTTCCAAAATCAGAGTATGTTTCAGACATTAAAACTGTAAATGTTGCAGGCAAAACATATTATTTGATTTTTGCAGGCAAGTATAATTGCGGAGATTATGGGGCGTCCGAATTTGGGGTTACTGCTTTTACGATTGAAAATAATATGTTGCAAACGACACCTTTGTTTAAGTATCAAGACAAAATTTTGCCGAATATATTTGTTTGTGCTATTGTAGATAATGGCGTTGTGCTCGAACGAAGCTATACGTTGGATTACGATAAAAATAACCAAATTTTATATATTCCTGAAACGAAGAATGACCATGGTTTTCATTATTTAACAGGGTTGTGGCTAAATTATCAACTCAAAGGGACTCATTTTGAATACACAGGCAAATCGGGACCTTATTATTTACATGAGAGCATACGTGATTTTGAATACTCTGTAGTAGAAATGGATACAGAGAACTACCACCATCGTATTGATATACTGGATAAAGAACACCGTAACTACCGTTTATCACTGTGGAAAAAAGGTAAAACAGTTGATTCAAAACCGGATTTGGTTTTGGAAGGAATATGTGATGTGAATAAAAACATCTTTATTTTTGAGAAAGACGGAACAACTTATAAATATCCATACCCTATCTGGGAAGATGGTAACTTTATCATTGAAAAAAATGGGAAAGTGACTGCAAATGAGAAAATTGATAGAGAGAGTATTTTACAGGAGCATTGACGCAAAAATTTGTTCTTAGAAGTATGGGACGAAACTTTGTGAAATGGGCTTATGAAGGTTATTGGACACCACGCGAAGAGGTCTTTGATATTGGTATTACAACACGTAAAGCCATCAGCAAACTTGCCAAAGGGGAAAGTACTTTTTCCGCGAGCTGCTTTGGCGAAGCGTCGAATGCAGGTTAAATAGATTTATTTAATTAACAGTAATTTATAAAATAATTGTAGTCAGCATATTTTGGGGTGCAGATTATATCGAATTTGTTTTATATTTGCATTACCAATTTGTTCGTTGGTAGCGATGAGAGCAATTACGATGTTGTGATGGGTGGCAAAACGGCTGATTGGATTACGTATTTTGGGTATTTTGATCAATAGATAGAGCAAAAATGAAAGATTAAAACCAATATCAATTAATGTATTATACTGGAATTAGGTGGCAAAAAATACGTATATTTAACGGTTGTATGTAATCCGCACGAGAGTGACGTATCAAACCGAAACCGAGCGAGAGCGTGGTAGACAAAGAAGTAAAAAGTTGAAGTTTAGTAATTTAATATAGATAAAATTTGTAAGTAGTGGAAAATCAAAGAGTAAAAAAATATATCAATGAGATAAGAAATGATAAAAAAAATAGTTTTCTTATCAATACGTTAACCTATCAAGGAGTAGTAAATTTGAAAAAACGGATAGCAAATAACTCCTTTAGCACAGAAAAAGTAAATATTTGCGATGATGGGGAAATTCTTTTTTTAGCAGAAGACGACGAGCAAATGCAACAGATTTTACTCAAATTTCAGCAAGCGGTGAATAATCGTTATCAATATGAATTAGGATTTAGATGGACGTGTCATATTGATGGGATTGAAAAAATAAATGGTACGCTGTATATGCAATGTTCTACGTATGGAGACAATATCATTCCGAAAAACATCGAACAATATTTTAATTTAAAAATATATGGAATTGATTATATCCCCGCGGTCGGCGACATTTGCAATGCCGCCACATAACACTGTCGAATTTCAAATTCGACCAAGATTCTGAGCGACATTACAAATGCCCCTCAACGCAGAGCCATATTCGCTTTATAAATAATTCAAGTTATACTAACGTCGGCAATAAATTGCGTAATCAAAAAGTTGAAAATTAAGCACTAACAAGCTATTCAGTTCTTTTTTTCATCGGTTTGTGATACTTTCGAAAGAGTTTGATTTATAGCCTCCTTGAATTTGTCAAAATATAATGTCCCTCGAATTTTGTACAGCGGGTTAAGATAAAAAAGACTACATTTGCAAAATGGAAAGTAGAAGAAAACATGTTGTTGATGCTAATGAATATAAGATTGAACTTAAAAAGAAACTTGAAGATTTAACTTTTATTACAGTATACCGTTCTGAAGATGTCGGTGGAGCAATCAGTATCGGACAGTTAAGAGAACATTATCCGACTGTCAATGACTACTTATTAGATATGATGAAAGTAGTAGCAGAAGAATCTGGCGGGACAATGAAGGAATGCCTGGATGTGTATTTCGAGTTTGATAAATCAGCACAAGATTATATAAAATCCAGCCTTGCAATAAAATCCTATTTAGCCAAATACAGAATTTGTGCGGATTTATACTTTAAAAATTATAAACGATGAAAAAAAATCTTTTAATAGGAGTGATCCTGTCGGCGCACGTACTGAATGCACAAATTAGTGTGGAATCTTTTTTGTGTTTATTCTCAAGTTTTCCCAATTAAACAACAACGCAGAGGCTAAGATGGCAAAGCAAAGAGAGTTCATCCTGTTTGAAAATTTTATGTCTATCAGAAGGCGAGTGGGGTAACAAGCGCTGGGATGCTTATTTCAACAGAGACTGTGCGAAATCGCACATAACATGTGCGATTTCGCACATATTCACTCATGGGTTGTTGCTCTAAAAATAAAGGCGACAAAGAAAAACAAATCGAATGTATAAAAACTGCGGTTGAGACAGTTCTTCCCCGAACTCATTGAAACGGTTATAGATATTTTGACAGGATGAATCAATAAAAAATTATTGAATGTATTCGGGTATATGCAAAATAATGACTACTTTTGCAAAAAGATTTTTTAAGATGGCAAACCTGAATAGTTTTCAATTAGAACTTAGAAGCAATGGAAAAAATAAAAGACAATCCTCCGGATACCTTTGAAAGTGTTTTAATGAGTAAAATTTCTCAATCATTGATTAACAAATAAAACATTAAATATGAAAAAAAGCATTTATGTGATGTTCGCAGTAATCATATTGTCTGCGTGCAAAAAAGATGATGAGGGACTGCCGTTGGATCAATTTGGCTATCTATTCAGAACATTTTTATTAGAACATTTTGACTGGGATAATGACGGGGTTATCAGCGAGGAGGAAGCAGCCCGAATAACAGAGATAGATTGTTCCGGCCGAAATATAACTTCGTTGATGGGGATTGGGTTTTTTCCTAATTTAGAGTCAATTATATGTTCTAATAGCAATTTGCATGCTACAGGTCTGGATGTAACCAATAATCCGAAACTCCATACAATCATTTGTGATAATAATCTGTTAGGGTCCCTTGATTTAAGTAACAATCCGCTGCTCAAAATATTGATTTGTGACAATACTAATATCGAAGAATTGGACTTCTCTAACAATCCTTTGCTGGAAATATTGTCTTGCAGTTCCGAAACCGGCTTAAAATCATTAACCCTTACTTCTTCAATCATAAAATTAGATATCAGGGGTCACAAATTGTCCTCATTGGATTTCAGTGGAAATCAAATTTTGAAAGAATTGTATTGTGGAGGCAGTAATATGACGGATTTGAATGTCGGCGGGTCTGTATTGGAAATGTTGGATTGCAGTGGAGGCGAATTAACCCGGTTAAATCTGAACGGATGTACTGTGTTAAAATCATTAACTTGCGATGGTAACGGTCTGATCTTTGACTTGAGAGATTGCATAAACCTTGAAAGAATTTATGCCAATTCAATCACAAATATAGACGTTAGCAGGATTTCTTTATTAAAAACACTGCATTGCACCAATTCCAGACTTCAAAATTTGGATTTAACAAATAATCCGGCATTGGAAGATTTGAAGTTGACCGGAACAGATATATTGGGAGCCATTAACCTGAGCAATAATTTTCAATTAACAAGTGTAGATTTGGGACGCTCCATTAACGAAAGAATGCTTGACCTGTCTAATCGAAAAGCGCTGAAAGAGTTATCATCTGGAAGAAGTGCCTGGACATTGGAATCCTTGGATCTTAGCGGTTGTACATCACTGGAAACGATCACTTTAGAGTTTGGTTCCATGCATTCACTGAATCTTTCAGGTTGTCAGGCATTAACCTCATTGAGGTGTCATAACAGTCAATTATCCGAAATCAATCTCAAGGGATGCACCAATTTATTAACCTTAGATTGTAGCTGGAACAATTTAACCGAATTAGCGCTCGAAGACTGTACAAGATTGACTGACCTGAATTGTTCCGGCAATCAACTGACGTCGTTGCAAACAAACAGTGCTAATTTGATAACGCTCAATTGCGCCAGCAATTTTATCACAGCGATCAACCTTCGCAACCATACACGAATAAAAGAATTAATATGCGGTGATAACAATTTGATATCATTGAACTTAACAGGATGCACCTCGTTGGTCGAATTGGATTGCCGAAACACCCCTGTGTTAGAGACATTGACGCTGACGAATTGCCGTGCACTGGAAAAACTTTTCTGTACGACTTGTTCTCTCACCCAATTGGATATAAACCAATGTACGGCGCTCACTCATTTATATTGCGCCGCTAACCGTATACAACCGTCTTTGGATGTAAGCAAATGCCTTGTATTGCAAGAATTAAACTGCACATCCAATCCCGATCTGACGGAATTGATCCTGCATCAAAGTCAAGCTGTTGATCCGCTCCAAAAAGATACTCATACACAAATTACTACTTTAGTCAATTAAGCGATGCATAGTTTTTTGTCATTGATAACCGGTCGGCGAAGTACCCGTGAGTTTAAGGAGGCGCAGCTTTCGTCCGTAGAGGTGGAATCCATCCTCAAGGCTGCCTTGATGGCTCCCACTTCCAAAAACGCATCTTCCTGGCAATTTGTGGTGGTAGAAGATAAAAATACGCTCAGGAAATTGTCTGGATGTAAAAAACATGGAGCCGGTTTTCTGGATGGATGTGCATTGGCGGTTGTCGTATTGGGTGATGCGATTCAAACAGACGTCTGGATTGAAGACGCCTCCATTGCCGCAATCTATATGCAGTTACAGGCGGAAGATTTGGAATTAGGCAGCTGCTGGTGTCAGGTCAGAGGTCGTTTGATGGAAGATGGATATGAATCGGAACAGTATGTTCGCGATCTGCTCGACGTGCCCCGACAATTCGGTGTGTTAGCTATCATTGGATTTGGACATAAAGACCGGAAGCGAAAACCTTTTGACGAATCCTGTTTGCTTTGGGAAAAAGTGCATAACGGAAAGTATACCATGCCGGGCGCTCGTTTTCAGCAAAATCTTCAGGCATGAAGAAAGTCGTCATTATTGGAGCCGGCAATGTGGCAACCCACCTGTCGCTATCCATACTAAAGACTTCAGCGTCTATCATTCAGGTCTATAGCCGAAACGAAGAGAGTGCCTGTTTATTAGCAGACTGCTTAGGCACCGACAGGACAACCCGAATCCGTGAAATCACGCCGGAAGCAGATTTGTATCTGTTTGCTGTCACGGATGATGCGCTTCCGGAAATTATTCCGCAAATTCCGGCAAACAAAGGATTGTGGATTCATACGGCAGGCAGCATTCCAATGGAAATTTTCAAAGGTCATACCGAACGTTACGGTGTTCTTTATCCTTTACAGACATTTTCCAAAAGCAGGAAAATGGATTTGCGAACAACACCTTTTTTTGTCGAAGCCTGTAAGCCGGATGACGAGAAATTATTGGTGGAATTTGCCAGTCGGCTGTCAAACAATGTACAAATGCTATCTTCTGAAAAAAGGAAATATGTGCATATAGCGGCTGTCTTTGCCTGTAATTTCACCAACCACATGTATGTAATGGCCTGCAAACTACTGAAAGAGAAGAATATTCCGCACGACGTCCTGATTCCCCTGATTGATGAAACTGCCGCCAAAATTCACGCGTTTTCGCCTCTGAAAGCCCAGACCGGTCCTGCCATCCGTTACGATTTGAACGTATTGAACCGGCACATGGAACTATTGACCGACCCTGCCATGAAAGAGATGTATCTACTTATCAGTCAAAATATTATAAATGAGCAATATCAATTACGATTTAACGAAAATAAAAGCATTCCTGTTTGATGTGGATGGTGTGCTGTCGTCCGACTGCATACCTTTAGCCGAAAATGGCGAACCGGTACGAACAGTGAATATTAAAGACGGCTATGCGTTGCAATTAGCTGTTAAACATGGTTACCGGGTGGGTATCATTACGGGAGCGTATACCGAAAATATCAAACACCGGTTTGAACGTTTAGGCGTTCAGCATATCTACCTGAAAAGTTCTGTAAAGATGAACGATTATGAAGATTTCCTGCGCAAGACGGGATTAACGGATGAAGAGATAGCCTTTGCAGGCGACGATATTCCCGACTATGAGGTGATGAAACGCACAGGATTACCGGTTGCCCCGGCTTCGGCTGCACCCGAAATCAAAGAGATAGCCAAGTATATCTCACCTAAAAACGGCGGCGAAGGCATTGCCCGCGAAATGATCGAACAAACGATGAAAGCGCAGGGGAAATGGATGAAAGGAGATGCATTTGGGTGGTGAGAAGAGGTTCAAGGTTCTATGGATAAAATTCGTGTAAATCCGTGTAAATTGTGGACTCGGGTCATCCTTGCCTCAAATTCGCCGCGCCGTAAAGAACTGTTGGGTGGATTGGGCATTCCGTTTGAAGTACGGCTTATCCCGGATATCGACGAATCATTTCCCGAAGAGTTGTCGCCATCGGAAATACCCTGTTATATTGCACGAAAAAAGGCCGACGCCTATCGCTTGTCAATCAAAGAAAATGAGTTGATTATCACGGCAGATACAGTAGTTTTGCTTGACAGTCGCATCATTAATAAACCCGTAGACCGCGAAGACGCCATTCGTATGTTGCAGCTTTTATCCGGACGGGTGCATAAAGTAATTACGGGGGTTGTGATGACCTCATCCGAAAAGCAGGTCGTGTTTTCCGACCATTCCACAGTTGATTTTGCGGTATTGGAAGATGAAGAAATCATTTATTATGTAGACACGTTCCGTCCTTTCGATAAAGCAGGCGCGTATGGTATTCAGGAATGGATTGGCTATATTGGCGTACAAGGTATCCGGGGATCCTTTTATAATGTGATGGGATTACCTGTTCAGCGATTGTATCAGGAGTTGAAGACGTTTTAGTCCATTTTCCACTGAATAACCGCATCATTGTATAACTAATTCTCCATTCTTCAGACAATTCGCATGTCTATAGCAATCCTGGTCAGTTCGGCTGTGTTGTGTGCTCCTAATTTGAGGTGCAGGTTTTTGCGGTAGCTACGGATGGTTTCATAACCAAGATACATTTTGTTGGCGATTTCCATACTTGTATTGCCTTCGGTGATCAACCGCAACAATTCGCGTTCGCGGCGGGTAAGTTCTATTTTGTTTCTGTCTCCTTTTTTCAGCAGCACATCTACGTCTTCACTCAGGAAACGTTTGCCGGAGGCTACCGTAAGTATTCCTTCGATGATTTCTTCCGGCATGGCGTTTTTCAGGATATAACCCGAAGCGCCGTTGTTGAGGACATGTGAGATGACAGCGTATTCGGCATAGCTGGTTAACATCAGAATGTTTACCGCCGGATACCTTGCTTTGATTTGGGGACACAAATCCATACCGCTTCCGTCGGGCAATCCGATATCAAGCATCAAGACCTCCGGCTGTTGTACGTTCAGCATCTTCAGGCATCCGGCTATGTTGTAAGCTTTCTCTGTTAAACGGGCAATACCCGATTCTATAATGATTTTTTCCAAGCCGTCTATTACAATTTGATGGTCGTCCACTACCGCTACGCTGATGAGTTGAGAATGGAGAGTTGAGAATGGAGAATTAATTTTTTCCATGTTTCTTTTTGTTGTTTTGACGATCATTTTCAATTCTCAATTCCACATTGACTTCCGTTCCTTCCCCTTTCTTGGAATCAATATCAAGTATTCCATTGTAGGAAGCGACGCGGGTGCGGATGTTCTGCAATCCCATGCCTTCGGTTACGGCTGAAGGGTCGAATCCGCACCCATCATCCTGTACGGTGAAGGCGATACGGTCGGGTTCCTGGATGATTTGCACCATGATCTGGTCGGCTCCTGCATGTTTCAATGCGTTGTTTACCAATTCGTGGATGCTGCGGTATATCAACACTTCCATATTCGGGTCCAGGCGTGATTCGTCGCCATAGTAGGCAAATGTAACGAGCGGAAGGTTGTTGCAAAAATCGTTTACAGCCGGTTTTAATCCAAAACGACTCAGCGAATCGGGCATCAGGTGGTGTGCCACGCGACGCATTTCCAGTACCGAATTGTCAAGTAATCCCAGCACTTTGTCGAAACGTTCTATATCAGCATATTCCAGTATAGCGCCTTGTTTTAATTCGAGCAAATTCAATTTGACGCCTGTCAACAGACTGCCTAAACCGTCGTGCAGATCGCGTGCCAGGCGGGCGCGTTCGCGCGTTTCGCCGTCAAGAACGGATTGGGTGGCAACCAGTTGTTTTTCCTTTTCGAGCTGTTTGATCTGTTGTTCGGCAAGTTGATTTTGTTGTTCGACCGTGCGTTTTTTCTGTACCGTCCAACGCCACAGGAAAAAAAATGCTGCCAAAGCCAGCAATAATACCGTTCCCCCGGCAATTCCCAACCATATCATCAATCGCTTTTCCTCTTCTAAAGATGTTATTTTAAACTCTTTCTTTTCGGTTTCATATCGGATTTCAAGGTCGGATATAGCGTATTGTATTTCTTGATTGTTGATTGCGACTAAAAGGGAATCGTACGTTTTAAATGCTGCATATGCTTCGTCTGCTTTCGTTGACATAATCAGGCTGCTGATATAGATTTTCATGGCATTTTTTCTTTTTGTCAGTGCCTGAGGGTCGGTTAAGTCTATTGCCTCAAGTATATATGCAGTGCTTTTTATATAATCACCTGCAAGAAAATAAGCATGGGAAATAGCCTGTAAACAACTCGATTTCAAAAGATTGTTATCGAATTCGTCAGCAAATAACAACGCCCGGTTTGCCACTTCCAATGCCTTGTCATAATCCTGTTTGTATTCGGAATAAATATTGGCTAAGTTAACAAGAACTTGTGCTTCATGGTATTTGGAATTTATTAATTGGGCATGGATCAATCCTTTTTGGGCGGATTCAAGCGCTTCTTCAAATCGTCTTTGCGCAAAACGAATCATGGAAAGCATGGAATACATCGTTGATATGTCTTCATCAGAAGGTTCATCCACCTTCGTATGATACATTTCAATCGCGTTGAGTAAATATTTTTCTGCCTGTTCGTCATTGTCAGCCCTGTAATATATTTTACCAATATTGCTTAGGATGGTGGCAAGAAATCTGTTATCTCCTGTTTTTTCCGTCAATCGCATCGCCTTTTCAAAATACTCGACAGCATTCGTATCATTGCCCTGGTCGCTATATAGTTTGGCGTAGGCATTATACAGAAAAGCCTCCAGGTTCTCATCATTCGCTTTTATAGCATACTGTAATGATTCATCAAAATATGTTTTTGCCGAATCATAGAGTTGTTTGAACGTATAAGCCATGCCTAAATCGCAGTTTAATAAAGCAATGATGGAATCGTTTTTTTTGTTTTTTGATAAATCCAACCCTAATTTGCCATAGTATATGGATTTATCAAGATCGTTGTACATCAACTCCCAGCTTAATATCTCGCAAATGCGTATAAGTTCATCTGTGGGGAGCTTTACGTTTTTCATTACATATTCAAATGAATCTACAGGCGAAGCGAACACCTCATCCGTTACAATCAAACCATTGACAATTTGTTGTTTGTCGCCATCTTTTGAGGTGAAATCGCAACTGCCGGTCATAAACAGCAGTGTTGCCAAACAGAAAACCGGTATTATCTTTGTGTTCATGTCAAGTGTATTCATTATATTTCCAAGACAAAGATATACTTTTTAAGAACCTGTCATCATTCATATCAAAGTTATTCAAAAAAAACGCTGCAAAGTTAGCTCTCCATTCTCTTATTTCATACCCCCAAATGAGGGTTTTTTCAGGGATAGCATTTTTTTTGATCAGTCTGTTGCACGTCTCATTTAAAAAAATGCTTAATTTTGTACACATAAGAAGTGCTGTTTTAAGTGAATCTGTTTTTTGCATCATGAAATCGGAGTGCGAATGCTATCGGGTTGTATGCAAGCAAATTATCCATATTAAAAAAAATACAGGGAAATCCCCTATTGCAGAAATAAAAAAATAATTATAGCTTTGCAACAAAATAAGTGTAATGAGAGCAGATGGAGAATTGAAAACAATGATAAGGAGGCTAATCTCTCGTCAGAGCGTATTGCTGAATGTATTATGCTGAAACTACAGCAGAAGCAACAAGCCCAAAACAACAGAGATGTATATCTTGATAAGTATTCTTTTGAGCAATTCTACAACAAAACGAAAGCAGTGTATAATATCTAACATTCAATACAATGGAACTTCAACGATGGAACAAAAAGTTTTGCAGCGTTTTTTTACTTCTTTTTTGTTTAGCGCCGATAAGCTGCAAAAAACATACTTCAAAAGATTTAATTGCATTTGATGTAAACGGAAATTTTCCTGTAAAGACATTGGATGTTGAAGAGGTGGCTGATATAGAATATGTAGTACTGGATATTACAGACGATGATTATTTGTTTTCCGATTTTATGTCAATGAGCGATAATTTCGTTATTTGTTACGCACAAAGAACCTTTTTCTTTTTTGACCGAAAAACAGGAAAACCGGTCAGCAAAGTTGACAGGCGTGGAAATGGACCCGAAGAATATCTTTCTGCCACTACCTGTTTCTACTCTGAAGCAAAAGATGAGCTGTTTATTTTAGATTCTGACAATAGAATAAAAGTATATGGAAAGGACGGTTCTTTCAAAAGAAAGTTTCAATTTCCACCGGATGGAAAAGATTTTTTCCCTGCAGGTTTGCACTGTTTATTTGATTATGATGAGCAGCATTTGCTACTGAGTGTTATAAGCATTAGAGGATCAATGAGTGGTATTGGAGCAATGAAAGATACTTCTTTTGTTCTTATCTCCAAACAGGATGGATTGACTGAGGTAATATTAACTCCTTCTGAAAAAAGAGTTCCTTTAACATACTTTCAAGGCATGGTAGGGACTATACCGAGCACCTATTTTGCTGTCCCCAACGGCAGGGATTTATTATTGACTGACTATTCTTCAGACACAGTTTATCGTTTTACTCCAGATCGACAACTTATTCCGGTATTAGTGCGTGAACCTTCCATTCAAAAAATGCAGACAAAAATTTTTCTTCACAGCTGGCTGGAAACCAATAAATATTTATTCTTTTCTACCCAACTGATAGACTATGACTGGAATGCCGGAAAATGGCCTCCGGAACAGGGATATATGATCGAAAAAAGTTCCGACAGGTTTTTCCGGACAAATATTCAGATGCGCGATTATAAAGGCAAAGAATTGATTCTCGGACCATCCGTTATTTATCAAACGCAAAACCAGCATACAGGTATTATTGTCTTGAAAACCTGGGAATTGCATGCAGCTAACAAAGAAAACAGATTAAGCGGCAAACTGAAAGAGGTTACAGATCGTCTCGCAGAAGATGATGAATATGTTTTTATGATATTGAAATTCAGATAAATATAACAGCAATTAATGCTGTTTTATTATAAATTTATGTTTAATTTAAAAATTTTCAAAGTAATGAGTAAAATGTTAAAAAAGATGAAGCTCAATGAGCTTCAGAAAGAGAACTTAGGTTCTAAGGAAATGCAGCGTATTGTTGGCGGTCAAACATGTGGTTGTGCTGGTGGCTGTGGTGGAAGTGATGGCACATCCATGGAAAATTCCATTCTGGAGTTACTCGCAAAATTAGCTTATTGCGGCTGTAATTGATTGTTAATTTGTGCTAAAAAGCAGAACAACTGTTTGTTAAATCTGCTTTTTAGCATTTTTAATCTGTATTAAAAATGCAGAAGTTGAATATTACTAAATCACAAAAAGATAATTACTATATTATTAATAAAGATACTAAAGTAATTCAATTAGTTCATCCTGAGTTGGCAAAATTATACATTAGTAATGCCAATAAAGATGTATCTTCTTATTACATAAATAAGAAAGAGTATCTTGCAAATTATGGTTGCTTTCAGAATGATGATCAACAGTTTCAAATTAAAAAAATAACTGCTCAAGATATTGTACACAACATAATAACCACATCTCAAATCATATTTGAAGTGACTGATAAATGTAATTTTCAATGCAAATATTGCGGTTATGGAGAATTATACAGCAATTATGATCAAAGAAACACCAAACATGTAAATCTGAAGGATGCTATTTCTCTTATTAACTATTATTTTGAATTGTGTAGAAAACACAATTATAAAATCAATAATTTAAGTATTGGATTTTATGGTGGAGAACCTTTGGTCAATTTCGAATTTATTAAGGAGATGATCCGCTGGCTTGAAGAGAAATACCCCGTAAACTATTCATACAATACGACAACCAATGGAGTGCTGCTTGATCGATATATTGATTACTTAGTTGATAAGAATTTTAACCTATCAATCAGTTTAGATGGTGATGAATACTCTAATTCCTACCGTGTTGACTGTAACGGATTGCCGACTTTTCAACAGGTAATAAAGAATGTAAATTATATCAGGGAAAAATATCCTTCTTATTATAATGATAATGTGTCTTTTACGGCTGTTTTACATAACAGGAATGCAATACACGATATCCTTTCTTTTTTTGAAAGAACATTTTCAAAAATCCCAAGATTAGGCCGCTTAAATGATGGAGGTATTCATGGGGATAAAATAGATTTATTTAGAGAGATGTATACAAACACATCTTCTTTTAATTATGCAAATTCCACATCCGCCGAAATAATGAATATGCCTTTTCTTCTTCCAAATCACTTGCTTTTTCTACAAAATAATTTATTTTCTATATATAAAGATTATTTGGTCTTGCTTTCCAATTACCAAGATCATGAAATTTACCCTACTGCAACTTGTTCTCCACTAAAAAGGAAAATATATCTAACTGTAAACGGGAAAATTATTCCATGCGAAAAAATCGGACATAATTACAGTCTGGGATATGTATCAAATGGTATAACACATATTGATTTTGATGAAGTAGCCCAAAAATACAATGAAATGTATAAGAAGATATATGACGATCTCTGTTCTTCATGTAACTTGCTAACGAATTGCCTTACCTGTGTACTTCAATCAGAGTTGAAATGTCGGATTAAAAAAGGAGATGAAGAAGAATTTTTTCAATCAGAACTGGACATTTTTGAGCTGCAACCGGATTTATACAATGAATTAACGCTTAACGCGACACTAAAATGAGCAGAATCTATACCGGCAAATATTATTTCTATTTTGAGTATTATACCTACATTAAAATAACCGATACAGGTGTTTTGTTGCTTAATACGCTTGATAATCAAAAGATAATCTCAAATGAAAAAATGATTATAACACTTATTGAAAAGTTGTTATGCAAAAAAAACTATGTATTGGAAATTGACTTTGATAACTTCTATACGGATGCGCTATATCAATCGTTTTTCGACGAAGTGCGCAATAAATATATGGGCGATTTGATTGATGTGAAGCTGTCAAAAGGCGAACCGGTTAATTTTTATCCAATCCCGAAAATTGAAGATAATATCCGGAAGAAAGAAAAAAAGAATACGCCCCTGGATTACAATTTTCTGTGTAACAGTTTGTTTAATCTGAATATTTTCTTGAATTCAGTTTGTACATATAATTGCTCTTACTGTAATGATTACTGTAAACAATTTAATTGCTGCACAAAATTCGTTGGAAACGATGTATATCATTCAATTGAAGACACTATAATTGAAGAATTATTCAAATATGCAAAATTTGAAAATCTAAAAAGGATTCATATTTTAGGAGGAAACATCTCTTTGTATAAAGATATTGACAAGGCGCTAAATTATTTAACTGACTATAAAGAAAGTTGTTATGCGTATTTCAAATACAACAACATTCAATCAATTAATAAAAAAATCCTTTCTTTTTTTGATAATCGCATATCCATTACTGTCGATGCATCAGAAATTGACGAAAAGGATGTCAGTCTGTTGATTAATGACTATCATGAATTTGAAATTCAAATAGTTGTATCAGATGAACTTCAAATAGAAAAAATATTGCCATTGACAGAATCTACATCTATTTCATACAAAATTGTTCCTTTCTATAACGGCAGGAACCTTTCTTTTTTTGAAAACCATGTTTTTATGAATGAAGAAGATATTTTTGAAATGCAGTTTACAATCAAGAAGATACACAAAAATCAACACATGAACAGTTTCTTTTTTGGCAATCTGACTGTGCTGCCTGATGGGAATATATGTATCGATATGAATAGCACTGCCTTAGGAAATCTAAAGAATGAATCCATATTTGATATCCTGACAAAAGCGTTAAAGAATGAAGATTCCCTCTGGTTCAAAACAAGAAATACAATGACGGCTTGTTCTGATTGTTTATTTGTAGATTTATGTCCGCCTGTATCAAGTTATGAATTAGTAACAGGCAAATCAAATCCTTGTAATGTAAAATATTGATTCATTCATAAGTGTGCTACGAATAAAAATCGGGCTACAGAACGATTGTTTGTATCGAAAGTCCGCAGGTTTATTTGGTTGCAAACCGGCCGGCTACTTCTGCCCAAAGCCTTTGTATTGCCCTTACGCCATCTCTTTCTGTCGGGTGTAAACCATCATACAGATGGGAGGGATTTCGTTCAAAATAGGCGTACAAATCAGGCCCGGGAGGCAAGTTGTATGCTGCAACCAAACGGTCAATAATTATATTAAACGTTTTTACGTTTTCATTGTTGTAAGATGAATCAGTCCTGTATGCAATACGCGCTACAACAGGTTGTTTGCCGTTGTCGATCAACGTTTCAATGATTAGTCTTAAATTATTCTCAAACTGACCTGCATCGCCGTCATTGGTGCCGATGGCAACTGCCCAAAAATAGATACCCTGATTATTGTCAATGGTTTGTTGAAGCCTCGCCAGCATATCTTCCGAATTGTTTCCGCTGATACCAAAGTTGATCATGCTTGGATAACGTGCCGGATTGATGGCATGTACCAGTTCGTTAAAATGTGGCGCTCCCAGCGGATTCCTCCAATAAGTACCGGCTGTATTGCTGTCGCCGATAAAAGCCCATGTGTCAACGGCGTCCCCCGAACTGCTCTGGCTTAAATCATGTATGTCTATCTCGTCAATATTCGTCCCTCCTCCTGTTACCCGAAAACGAATCCATCGAATGTTGGTTCCTCTGATTTCATGCGCACGCGCCGCCCAACTGTTATTTTGCACAATGGCGGCAGTCTCCCAACTGCCGTTGCTTCCATTGGTGGAATTGGACGAAATCTGTATTTGATAACCTGCAGGAGCGCCGTATTGGGTATCATTGTGGTTAGGGTTTGCGCTGCTCATCCATTGAAACAAAAGGCGGGAAAACGGCTTTGACAGTTGAAATACAACCCATGTATTTACAGGAAGCGTGCGAACCCATTCCCGACCTCTATTGTCGAGCAGCCAGGAAGGATTCATGAGAACCGGATCATTTACACCCGGAATGCTTACTGTTGAAGCAACCCGTATTGCCGGTACTATTGCCGCATTAGGATTGGGGTTAGGGCCAGGTTGAGGGTTGGGATTATCAGGCTCCGGAACGGACGTTGTAGCGCAATAGCCAAAACCTGCTTTGGATTGGTTGTAGTTGTTTACAAGCCGGACAAGGTTTCCTCCGTCGGTGAGCGGATTGGTCTGAGTGTTTGCTCCTGCGCCGAATGCGACCAGCACGCCTCCCATGGAAACAATATCATCCATGTGGGTCAGGAAATAATCTGCGCGGTTATCTTTATATCCCTGTACACCCGAGAATGGAGGAACAGCATTAAGGTTTGGAGATTCAGCGTTTCCTAACGGTATCTGCCACCAGACCAAAGGTTTTTTGATAACGCTATTCAATTCTTCCACCCATTGAAAGTGTTGTGCAAAATTCGGCAATGTTTGATTTGTTGCGTCCCACCATCGATTCTCACCCCGATGTATGCGATAATAGTCGGCATCCCTGTCCAAAACCTCAACAGCCAAAAAGTCAGTTTCGCCAGCGCCCAGATCCATCAGGTAGTTTGCGATTCGCTCCGCCTGGTCTTTTATATTTAAGGCAGGGCTGCGGTTGATGTTGACGTCGGTCTCTCCTGTCGCCCAGGCTGAGGCATGCAATCCTACTTTGGCGTTTGGCGCATATTTTCTTGCCATCGCAATAAGGCATCTCGAAAAACCGGCAAATGTGTTTGCAAAGCCTTCTCCATCAATCGGATTGGCTGCACGAACAGCAGCAGGAATGTTGTTGGGCGTCTGCGAACTGCGTTGTTGGGCATAGCCCCAAAGGTCAGGCTCTATGTGGATAATTGCCTTGTGTTCACCGATTTGTTGAAGCATGAAACGCCAATCGTTAAAGTATCGTGTAAGAAATGAAACGTCATTCGCCGGAGATACCTGCGATTCGTTGCCCGAAGTTTGTGCAAACGTATAATAGGTGATCATCGGAATCTGCCCGGCACGCTCTGTTTTATCTAAAAAATCCCGTAAATACTGACCGGGTGGCTGACGGTGATCTTGCCACCATCCCCACCATCTGCTGTCTGCATCGTTGTATTGTGTCGGAACGGCAGGTCCTCTAAAAATAGCGTCCGCTAAATAGATATACCTTACATCCATCAAATCAGGATTGCGTTGAAAAAATGGATCATCTGCCATTGCACCAACCATTAACCGCTCTTTTCCAAAGTGTTCCAGGAATGATTTTTCAGGACAGGAACCTGAAATGACGGGATTTTCGCCGGGTTCTTTACCGTCGACTATTTCATCGGGGTCTACATCCGGCAAATTATTGTCATTGCAGGCTGTATGTATTGCCAGAACAATACATAGAAGACATACAATGGAATGAAATCGTTTCATACCTTTCTGTTTTTTATTTATATGTGCTTTATGTCAATAAAACGAAACAAAGGTAAATGTTTTTATATTTTGGCAATACCCCCAAATGGGGGTTTTTTTTGCACAAATCACAAAGAAACCCTCAAATGGGGGTATTGCGTGATTTTATATTATTATATCTTTGCCCCCACGAATATGAAATATTACTAATTATGAGATGTAAAAATTGTGGATGGGACAATCCTGGCGGTAATGTCAGATGCGAAAAATGTAATGCTCCAATGAGCAGTTACACAGACAATGAAGCAATACCTCATTCGGGATATGTGTCGGAAGAATTTAATCCCAAAGCAACCGCCATGGGATGCAGTGCGTGTGGATACCCTGTCAGACCGACTGATACGGAGTGTCCGTCATGTGGTCATTCTTTTTCAGGACATCAGGTGGAACCTGAAAAGGAAACTGTGAGCGAAAAAAAGAGCAGTAAAGCGTCTGTTGGCGGTACAATCATTCAGGGTGTGTCGTCAGATAAGGACTCCGGTCAGGAAAGAAAACGGTTAGTGGGCTTTCTGGTAACATACAGTCTGTTGCCTAACGGTGATTTTTTCGCGCTCTACGAAGGGAAAAATTTAATCGGACGCGATGAAGCCGCCAATGTATGTATTCAAGGCGATTCGAATATTTCCGAAAGGCATTTGTCGATATTGTACAGAAACGTCGACCGCAAATTCAAGTTCAAGGACGAACAGTCGAGTAACGGTACATTTATTAATGATGAACTGACGGACGAAGGCGAATTGAAAAACCTCGATGTGATACGCATTGGCGCTACGCGGCTGCTTTTTATGGAAATACCGCAGGAAAATATTACTTAAAAACAACTTTACGATGAAAAAGATTGAATTAAAAGCAAGAAAATTTTTAAGAGAGATTTTTAAGGGAGTCAGTTTTACAACCATGGCTTTTGTATTTCAGGCATGTTATGGACCGCTACCTGACGATCAACGTTGTGAAGTGATTTTTACGGGAGTGGTCGTATCAAAGTCCACTTCCTTGCCGGTTGAAGGAATAAAAGTCATTGTTGGCGATGGAATTGTTTCAGGGTTTACCGATAAGGACGGAAAATATAGCCTTTATTCAGCTTTTCCGCGCTCGTCTGAAAATGGTACTAGCGTCATAGTCAGTTTTCAGGACAGTGACGGTTTGGCGAACGGACATTTTGAAGATACAACAGTTTCGGTTCAGTGCAGATGTAATGAAAAAGCCACAGCCGATGTGGAATTATTGGAAATACCCAATGAATAACTTTTTCACAAAGAGCCTGCATCATGTTTTTCGAAAAAACGAGACGAAACTGCATATTCTCAATTATCTGTTCTGGGAATGTACGTGGCGTTGCAACCTGAAATGCCGGCATTGCGGCTCAGACTGCAAAGCAAACAGCGCTTTCCCCGATATGCCGTTTGCTGATTTTCTCAACGCTATCCTGCCATTGAAAAAACAATACCCTGAAGATTCC
>Ga0099364_10003446_pt1 | contig 24559 bp, 19 predicted proteins | sample TergutTh196P3_FD_73070 | JGI IMG/M metagenome (GOLD analysis project Ga0099364, IMG submission 73070) | Microcerotermes parvus P3 segment gut microbial communities from Pointe-Noire, Republic of the Congo - Th196 P3 | ecosystem: Host-associated > Arthropoda: Insects > Digestive system > Gut ...
CAAGCGACTTCAGCAGCAGCGGCGTGACGGACAGGCGCGGAGAAACGTCTTCCTCTCGGTTTTCCTCTATCGCGGCCAGATACCGCCGGACCGTCTCCCATGGCAGCGGCTTGATTCGGGGGTCCTTGCCGATGCGCGGCTTCATTTCTTTTCGGTATTCCAGCGGAGACTGGTGGAACCATTTTTTGTAATTCCGGTTAAAATACTTTACGTCTGAAAAGCCGCAGTCATACGAAACCTCGGCAATCGTCCGGTCGGTGCGCAGCAGCTGCCGTTCGGCCTCAAAGACCCGCAGAAAGGACAAGGTGTCGCTGAAGCTGCTGGCCGATACTTCTTTGAACAGATGGGAAATATACGTCTTTGTATAATGTTCTTTTTCCGCAACCAGTTCCAGCAGGTTCTTCGCGCAAAGGTTCGTCACCATATAGTGCATGATCCTAAGATATTTTTCCACTTTTTCAGCGGACGCCCCCTCTGTGCGGTTGTAATAGTTGTACAAGGTGTAGCCCTTCACCAGCGCTTCGAGAAACGCCCTGCACGCTTCTTCCAGGCGGTCATGTCGCGTCACATAGGCGTCAATGATCCGGTTGAGCATGTCGCGGATGAAGCGTTCTTCGTTTTTGTATCGCGCCAAGTCAAAGGATTCGCAAGCAAAGAGAATGTCGCCCAAATAGGGGCTTATCCCGTCGAATGCGGCCAGGTCAAATTGCAGCAGCGCCACAGCGGAATCGCCGCTCGCCGTCAGAAAATAGGGATCCCCTTGGTTGAACACGAGATAATCCCCCGCGCTTGCCCAAAACTCCTCGCAACTGACCTTCGCGTATACTTCGCCGCTCAACACATAGGCGACGGCGAGAACGCCGGGCGTCATGCAGAGGCTCGTTTCCTTAATCGTCATAAACTGGATGTCAACCCCTGTTTTGTTCTCAAATATAGGTTTTTCCCCAAAGCGCGGCATCATCGCTCCCTCCCGGCCAAGAAATGTGGCCGCCGTTATCAAATCCGGCCCCGTTCAAGATTTGACAGCGCATCGCAAGCAACTTCACACGAAAGCGCTTCGCTTTATAAAAAAGTGTATACAGTTGTAGATACACTGTCAAATGTTTTTTATTACCGCGCACTCAAACAGAAGCCGCGCAGAGGCAAACGGAGACGAAAAAAGACATCGTCAGCATCTTGTATCAACATATTTGGCATATCATTATTATTGTTTTCGGTATATACTGAATTTACTGACAACTGACAAGAGAACGTTGTTGCCCCGCCCGGATTTACGATTGTTCGGAAGCGGGGCGATACTGCATTATTGCTCCGGCGCTTAAAAGCAGGAATCGGGGGGCGAGATATTTTTGCGCCAGACGCGGTAATCCCGCATTAGGAGGGGGCCTATGGAGTTTAAGGAAAATTTCGCGCTACTCAACGTAACGGTCGTGGACGGCTGCGGCGGCGCACCGGACGAAAACATGGCGGTCGTCGTCAAACAAGGTGTCATCCGCGCTGTACAAAAAATGAAAGATTATCGGAAAGAAGATGGCACGCAAGAAGTTTTGCTGGACGGCCATTACGTCATGCCCGGTTTAACCGACGCCCATGTCCACCTTTCCGGCGGCCGGGGGGAGATGGTCTATCAAGAAATCGAAGTCATGGCCGAGCCGAAGCTGTTGCGCGCCATGCGTTCGGTCTACGAAGCGCAGGAACTTCTAAAAAGAGGATTTACGTCCGCACGGGATATCTCTTGGAATGGGCTGTACCTCAAGCGGCTCTTTTTTGAACAAATCATTCCGGGGCCGAAAATCATCGCGTGCGGGCCGGGGCTTTGCCGAACAGGGGGACACGCGGATCTGTTCCAGTACACCCAGCAATATGTCGACGAAAACGGTTTTTGGGCCATCGTCGCCGACGGAAAGGAGGAAATCATCAAAGCGGTCCGATTGGCGCTGCGAGAGGGCGCGGATCAGATCAAAATCTGGGCCAGCGGCGGGGACAACTGGCCCCACGACCGGAATGGCGACGTCCACTATTCGATGGAAGAACTCACGGCCTGCGTGGAGGAAGCGCACCGGCAAAAAGGCACCAAGGTGGCCAGCCACGCAGAAAACCTCGAAGCGATTGCCCTGTCGGTCGCGGCGGGCGTCGATACGATTGAACACGGCGAGGATCTAAACGAAGAAGTCGCGGAAGAAATGGCGCGAAAAAATGTGATTCTGGTGCCGACCTTGCAGTTGATCGCGAACTGGTTCCGGGATTTTGTTCCCGTAGGCGACGAAAAAACGCAAAAAGCCCGCCCGGATGCGTTTTTGTACCGCGATTTGTACAGCGCCGACGATGAAACGTTTGGCGAGCGGTACCGCAAGCAGGCGATTGACAGCTACCAGCTCGCCCTCGCGAAAGGCGTGAAGGTCGCGCTTGGTTCAGACACGGTTTACGAGCCGCTGACCAAGTACGGCGAATACAGCGCCTTGGAGTTTAAGGCCTTGATTGAACACGGCATGACCGTCGGCCAAGCCATCACCGCCGCGACGAAAACCGCTGCGGAAGCGCTCGGCATGGATCATGTCATCGGTACCGTCGGGCCGGGCAAGATGGCCGATTTGCTGGTCGTTAAAAAGGACCCGACAAAAGACGCAGACGTGCTGTACGACGCATCCAACATTTTCCTAACGTTCTGCGACGGCAAGCTTACGGTGGAAGATGGGCGATTCACGTATTGAAACAGTTGGAAATGGAGGTTCCGCTATGAAAATATCTCTAAGGACACAGCTCGCGTATGGCATCGGGCAAGCGCCGGACACCATCACGTATTGTATGTTTTATGTTTTCTTCCTGTGGTTTTTGACGGATTACGCGATGATTTCGCCGACGGTCGCCGGCGCGATTTCTCTTCTCGCGGTTTGTTGGGATGCGGTGACGGACCCGATTATAGGATATCTGACAGACCGTTCAAAATCCAAGTATGGGCGGCGGCGACCGTTTATGATTGCCTCTGTCATACCCCTTGGCGTTGTCGTCTTCATGCTCTTTGGCCCGCTCGATGTTGGCCCGGCCTACTATTTGGCTTTCGCCATTCTGCTTTGGACGTTCTATACGCTGTACCTCATCCCGTATGTGTCCCTCGGGGCGGACCTTTCGCCGGACTATAACCAAAGAACCCTTGTCAGGATGTTCAACATGATCTTTGGCGGCTTTTTCATGCTCCTTTGCCTAAGCGGGCCGATGTGGGTCGTGGATCTGTCTCTGAACGCCGGGCTTGACGACAGGACCGGCTGGGCGATTTCCGGCGCGGTCTTCGGCGGCTTGTTGGCCATCTGCGGCGTTATTTCCTGGAACGCGCTACGGGGCAAGGAAATCATGGTTGAGCAGGACGACACGGAGAAAATCCAGGGGAATTTGATGACCATCATCAAAGAAGCGTTCTGCATCCGCGCATTTCGCATCATCCTCGGCATGACCTTTTTCGCGATTCTCGGGCTGGTTCTCGCCTCGACCATCATCGTCTATTTGCTCAATTATAATGTTCAGTTGTCGGAAAGCGAGCAAGCGGTTTACTGGATCATCTATTCGCTCTTTTATATCATCATGGTTCCTGTCATCAGCGTCTTGGCGAACAAAGTCAACAAGAAAAGGGCGTTCATTTTCGCAAACGCGGTCGCCGCCGTTTCCATGCTCCTTTTCTTTTTCATCGGAATCGACAGTTGGACGGTACTGATTGCCTATTCTTTCTTCCTCGTATTCGCGGAGGTTTCGTTTTTTACCCTATATATGGCGTTCGCTTACGATATCGCCGAAATAGACGAATACAAGAACGGAACGCGACGGGAAGGATTTTTGGTTTCGATTGTGTCGTTCATGCAAAAATTCGGCGCCGCCATCGGCATGTTTGCGTGTGGCGTCCTGCTTGACTTTGTCAGCTATGACGCGGAGTTGGTTGAACAGCCCACGTCGGTGCTGACCGGAATCAGCGCGATTGCCACGCTCTCTCTGGTGGTTTTCTGTGTGGTGGGAATCTTGATTATGCTGAGATACCCGGTTACAAAGCAAAAGTACGACGCGCTCGTGAATGCGGTACAGGAGAAAAAAGAAGGAAAGACCGTCGATGAAAGCGCGTTTTCTGATATCCTGTAAAGAGGGGACGCCGTGATGAATTTCAAAGAAAATTTTGCGCTGCTCAACGTCTCGGTCGTAGACGGCAACGGGGGCCCGCCCCAAAAAAACATGGCGGTCATTGTCAAGCAAGGCGTCATCCGCGATGTCCTGAGCATGGCGCGGTATCAAAAGGAGGCGGGCCTGCAGGAAGCCCCGCTGGACGGCCATTACGTCATGCCCGGGCTGATCGACGCCCACGTCCATCTTTGCGGTGGAAGGGCAGACATGGAGTACGGGGCGACCGGGCTCATCGCCGAGCCTGCGCTGTTGCGCGCAATGCGTTCGGTTTACGAGGCCCAGGCCATCCTCAAACGGGGGTTCACCGCTGTGCGGGATATTTCATGGAACGGGCTTTACCTCAAGCGGCTCTTTTTTGAACAAATCATTCCGGGGCCGAAAGTCATCGCGTGCGGGCCGGGCCTTTCCCGGACAGGGGGCCACGGGGACGTGTACCAGTACACCCCGGCGTATGTTGACGGCTGTTGTTTCTGGGCCATTCTCGCCGATGGAAAGGACGAAATCATCAAAGCGGTCCGGCTGGCGTTGCGGGAAGGCGCGGATCAAATCAAAATTTGGGCCAGCGGCGGGGACAACTGGCCCCATGACCGGAACAGCGACGTACACTACTCGCTGGAAGAGCTTCGGGCCTGCGTGGAAGAGGCGCACCGGCAAAAAGGCACCAAGGTGGCCAGCCACGCGGAAAACCTCGAAGCGATTGCCCTGTCGGTCGCGGCGGGCGTCGATACGATTGAACACGGCGAGGATTTAAGCGAAGAAGTCGCGGAAGAGATGGCGCGAAAAAACGTGATTCTGGTGCCGACCTTGCAGTTGATCGTAAACTGGTACCGGGATTTCGTTCCCGCCGACGGCGGGGGGACGACGCTCATTCGGCCGGATGCGTTTTTGTACAGGGATCAGTACAACACCGGCCGGGAGGCGTTTAACGAGGCGTACAGCCGACAGGCGGTTGACAGTTACCAACTGGCCCTTGCAAAAGGCGTGAAAATCGCGCTCGGCTCGGACACGGTCAACGAACCGCTGACCAAGTACGGCGAATACGGCGCTTTGGAGTTTAAGGCCTTAATTGAACACGGCATGACCGTCGGCCAAGCCATCACCGCCGCGACGAAAACCGCTGCGGAAGCGCTCGGCATGGATCATGTCATCGGTACCGTCGAGCCGGGCAAGATGGCCGATTTGCTGGTCGTTAAAAAGGACCCGACAAAAGACGCGGACGTGCTATACGATGCGTCCAACATTTTCCTGACGTTCTGCGACGGCAAGCTTACGGTGGAAAACGGGCGGTTTGCGTATTGAAAAAGAGGAAGCGAAATTCGCCGCAGGTTCCAAGATACGGAAAAATAACCCGCCGCACTGAGTAGTAACAAAAGAGGAGGCATGTTCAAGATGTATGCTGACATTGTATTAACAAACGGAAAGGTTTACTCCATCATGATGGATGGCCGGCGGATCGGGGGGACGGCGGTCGCCGTGCGTGGTGATACGATTCAAGCCGTGGGGAGCGATGCGGAAATGCAAGCGCTGATCGGACCGCACACGCAGGTGATTGACTGCAAGGGGCACACAATTTTGCCCGGTTTGTGCGACAGCCATTGCCATCCGTCCATGGCCGCGAACTTTTTGATTGCGTGTGATTTGTTTGGAGTGTCGATGGCGCCGGAGCAGTCTTGTGACGACATCATCGAAATCTACAAGGAGCGCCTGCGCGCCTATATCGCCACGCACCCGGACGATGACGTCATCCGGGGCGCCGGGTGGAACCTCGCGTTTTTTAACGGTTCCGGCGGGGAGTCCAGACTCCCGAACCGGCACGATTTGGATGCGGTGTGCCGGGACAGGCCGATCATCCTGGAGTCCTACTGCGTACACAACCTTTGGGCAAACACCAAGGCCATTGAAATGGCGGGGCTGGACGCATCGACGAAAGCACCGGCTTCGGGCATTGTCCAGCGAGAAGAAGACGGCTTCCCCACCGGGCTGTTTCAAGAGATGGCCGCCATGGCGCTGGTCAAAGAGGGGATTCCCGGTTACGATTATTCCGTGGAAAAGTATCAAGAAACCATTCGCGAATACCAGAAAAGTTTGGCGAACGCCTATGGCGTGACGCTTGTGAACGATTGCCTGCACAGCGACAACGCCGTCGAAGCGTACCGGCGGCTCGCCGAAGCCGGGGAGTTGACGCTGCGCGCCAGGGGCGTGTATCATGTCACATCGGAGAAAAGCGGGCAGGATTTGCGGGACTTGCAACAGGCGCGGCTTGCGCAAGAGCAAGAAAGCGCGGGCGACTGCTTCGGGATTTACACGGTTAAAATATTCATCGAGGGCGAAATGTGCATGTGTGAACCGTGGGAACCCGAAGTGACGGAGTTGCTCGGATTGCCCAAGGATTACAAAGGTACGCCGCTCTGGACCGATGAGCAGACAAAGGAGTTTGCGGCGCGGGTACTCGCCGCAGGTTTTCAACTGCACATCCACGCCATGGGGGACCGGTCGGTCAAGCGGGCGGTAGCCGCCCTCGCCTACGCGCAGGAACAAAATCCCGGCCCGCACCGGAACATCATCGCGCATCTGATGGCGGTCAAGCCGGAAGACCTGGAGACGATGGGCAAAATGAAAACCATCTGCGCCCTGCAGCCGAGGTGGATGCTTTATGACACCGATGTCGAGGATTTCTATACCCCTTACTTCGGAAAAGAGCGGGCGCGGCGCTTTTATCCCAACAAGCGGTTCCTGGACGCGGGGTGCATCGTCACCTACGGCACGGACTTCCCGGTGACGCCGCCGCCGGACCCCTACCATGAAATCCAATGCGCCCTCACGCGCACCGTCTTTAAGGACGCGCCGGATTACGAGCGCTTTAAGGGGAAAGCCTTGGGGGCCGAGGGCGCGGAATGTGCGGACTGCGTGACCCTTGACGACGCCATCAAGAGCTTGACGATCAACGGCGCGTATCAGAACGGGCTGGAAGACGTGACGGGGAGCCTCGAAGCAGGCAAGTCCGCCGACATCGTGCTGCTAAACGCCGACATCGAAAGCACGCCGGTTGAGGAAATCTACGCGATAAAGGCGGCGTTGACGCTGTTCAAAGGCAAGATTGTTCACACGATAGCATAGGGCTGTCTTATTGCTCCGCCAACTAAACATTGAAAACGGTGCGCTCTCAGTGATCAATGTTTAATTGGCGAATCGACAAAAAATTAAAGGAAAGGAAAGTTGTAATGCACCCCTATGTTGCATTACGCAAGGTAAAAAAATGGAACAAATCAAACTGTCGTGGAAAACCAAATTCGGTTACGGTCTGTGCACCTGCGCAGATTCCGTTCCCTACAATCTCTTTTACATTTACTTCATTTATTTTTTGACGGACATCGTGGGCGTCCAGCCTGTGCTGGCGGGACTGATTTCTTTCATCGCGTTGGCGTGGGATGCCCTCACCGACCCGGTCGTCGGGGGGATGTCCGACAACTACGTGACGGAAAAGGGGAGGCGGCTGCCTTGGATGAAGCGCAGCGTTTTGCCGCTGGCCGTCGTGGTTTATCTGATGTTCGCCCCCTTTGAAATTGAAAGCGTGGCGGCGCAGAGCATTTATTACATCATCGTGGCCATGCTCGTGTGGCTGTTTTACACCACGTTTCTGGTACCCTATTTCGCGATGGGCGCGGAGCTCACGGCGGATTACGACGAACGGAACCTGTTGCGCTTTATGACGATGTTCATCGCCTACCCCATCCTCCTGCTCGTCTCCTCCGGCCCGATGTGGATTTGGGCTTGGGCGGAGAACGCCGGCTATTCGGACCGCGCGGCGTGGGGCTACACGGGCACCGTGTTCGCACTGCTGCTCCTGCTCCTGTGCTGTAGCGGGATGTTCTTGATCAGAGATTGCGAGAAAAACGTGATCAAAGCGGCACTGGAAGCCCAAAAGAACAGGGTGAAGCAGAATTTCTACAAAATTTGGAAAGACTGCCTGAGCATCAAGTGCTTCCGCAGGATTGTTGTTTGGATTTTGATTTACATGCTCGGCTTTTCGATGCTCAATACGGTGCTCGTCTACATTATGACCTACAACGCGGGCATGGATCACGTGCAGCAGGCCGTATTCTGGACCGTATATGTCGTCATTGTGGTCTGCACCTTGCCGATTACGACGTTCTTCTGCAACAAGTTCGGCAAAAAGCCCACGATGCTGGTGGTGATGACGCCGGCGATTGTTTCTTCGTTGATTTTCTTCTTCGTTGGGATCAACTCCGTGCCGGCCATGTACGTGTTTGCGACCTTGTCGGTCATCGGCTCCTCGGCGTTCTTTACGTTTTACGTGGGGTATGCGTATGACTGCATTGAGATTGACGAGTTTTTGACAGGAGAGCGAAAAGAAGGTTCCATGACCGCGCTGAGTACCTTTGCGCAAAAGTTCGGTTCGGCGCTGGCGCTGTACTTCACGGGCTGGGTGCTGGGTTTCACCGGCTACGACGGCATGGCGGATGTACAAACGGCGGAAGCCTTGAAAGGCGTCCTGTCTCTGGGCACGTTGTTCCCGGCCATTTTGTCCCTCATTGCCCTCGGTATTCTCGCGACTTATCCGGTCTCCAAGCAAAAGTTCGCACTGCTGTGCGCGGCGCTTGAAAAGAAAAAAGCCGGAGAGGAATACTCCACCGACGGGTTCGCGGATATTCTTTAAGGCAGAAGCGGGCCGCTCAAAACAGAGCTTGCTGAAAAGCGCAAAAGCGTTGGAACAACTGGCTGGAAACGGTTTTGGCGCGAGCGCCGGCGCTTAGAGCATGAAACCGGCGTACGAGAAATATAATCTTAAAGGGGCTGTCTCAAAATCATGAGGCGGCCCTTTTTTTATTGGCAAAAATTCCTTGTAAAATTTGCATAGAAGTTGAATTGCAATATCACCGCTTGATTTATCCGGTATGACTGCGGTATACTTTGGTATATCAATTGTTGTTGAAGATGGTGGCAATCGTAAATTCATTATGGTGCAACTATGGGAAAGGAAGGCGTGGTGCATTATGATTCCGTTAAAACTGGAAACTTTATTGCAAGACCGCGTGGTAGAAAGCGACCGCGTGGAATACAAGCGCGGTTGGAATCCATCGGACACAATAACCACCATTTGCGCTTACGCAAATGACTTTAGCAATACGAACGGTGGATACATCGTTATCGGCATTGCGGAAAAACATGGCCGCCCTGTGTTGCCTCCTGTCGGAATTGATGAAGACGATTTGGACAAAATACAACTCCATTCCATACGACGATCGCGTGAACCGAAAGGCGGCAATTGATGACATCAGGAGAGGGCATTTGGAGGATTTTCTAAGGGATAGCAACAGTTCTTTGAAGGCACAAATAAACAAAATCCCAATAGAAGAGATGCTGGTGTCTCTTGAGGTTGCCAATGAAACGGACGTAGGTATTGATATCCGCAATATAGGATTGCTTATGTTTGGGGACCGCCCGGAAAAATTCTTGCCGGGTGCACAAATTGACTTGGTTCACTTCCATTCACCGGAGGCCGAAGGTTCCGACGACTTTACGGAAAAGGTTTTTACAGGGCCAATTCAAAAGCAGGTGCGGGACGCGCTTTCCTATATCAATGCCATATTACTTGTTGAAAAAGTGGTCAAGTACCCTGATCGCGCTGAAGCTGATCGCTTCTTCAATTATCCGCACGCCGCCCTTGAGGAAGTTTTGGTTAACGCGCTATTTCACAAATCATACCGAGACCCTGAACCCGTCGAGATAAGGATTTATGTTGACTATATTCAGATTATCAACTATCCCGGGCCGGCAAAGTGGATCGACATGAAAAAGTTCGCTGTCGGCCAGGCGCGGGCACGAAGGTATCGCAATCGTCGCATAGGAGAGTTTCTAAAAGAGCTCGACTTGTCGGAAAAGCAATCCACTGGTATCACTAAGATTCTGCGGGCACTCGAGAGCAATGGTTCCCCGCCGCCCGAATTTGAAACAGATGAGGATCGGAATTACTTTATCGTGACGATACGGCAGCATGAGTCGTTTGCGCTCAGCAATCCAAAAAAAGAGTACGTAGATGTTCCCGCAAGGGAGCGTATAAGCGCAGACAATGGCGGATTAAATGGCGGATTAAATGGCGGATTAAATGGCGGATTAAATGACAACAATCGCGTGTCAGTAATCGCTATCCTGACACGCGACCCAAAAGCTACAATCACAGAGATCAGCAATCTATCTGGAATACCGGCAAGATCGGTCGAACGGGCAATCGCCGAGCTTAAAAAAGATGGCATAATCAAACGCATCGGCTCAAAAAAAACGGGCTATTGGAAATTGTCTCTATAAAGTAGGAATCGAGGTAATAATAAAGGGGCTGTCTCAAAATTATGGGGCGGCCCTTTTTTTATTGCTCCGGCACTTAAAAGTAGCAATTTCAAGCGGCCATTTTTGCCGAAAAGCCCGGCGCGAGGAGGGCGCATAGCCGCACTATGTAACCGACTGAATAGTCTGAACGGGTTTTTCATAGAGTATTCTACTCTATGAAAAACCCGTTCCTTGTACACATCCCGCATCGTACTACATATCGGGCGTATTGTCAATAGATTTGCAAGATATTGGCAAAAATTTCTGTAACTTTCCTCGTTTTTTCGAAGTGTTTTTTTCCTCGTTGCGATTGTAATCATTTCAAGGCTTGAAAAACCGCAGAACGGGCGATATGCTTAGCGAATTTAGGAGTATCGCCGTCAGAAATCTGGTCGGAAATCTGGTCAAGTTCGTACGGCAACAGAAAGAAAGGAAGTGGTTCAAATGACCAAACGAGGAAAAAACATATACAAGAGGAAAGACGGGCGCTGGGAAGCGCGCAGGATCAAAGGGTACAACGAACAGGGAAAGGCGCTCTACGCCTACTTTTATGGCCAGACCTACGCGGAAGCGCGGAACAAGCTTTTCGCGGCGCCGCCCCGAATCGAAAGCAAGCGCGGTTGTAATTTCGCGGAAGCGGACAGTGCGCTTTGTTTCGGAGATGCGTTGGACTTGTGGCTGAACAGCGTGCGGGATAAGCTGAAAACATCCTCTTACGTCAAATATTTCAACCAGGTTCATAATCATATCAAACCCGCGCTGGGACAATACCCGCTGGCGAATCTGACCAGCGAAATACTGAATGGTTTCGCCGCTGAAAAGCGGAAAAACGGGAAACGTGACGCGACCGGCGGCCTTTCGGAAAAGACGGTGAAAGACTTGATGGCCACCATCAAAGCGGTTTTTCGCTTCGCAAAAGGAGAGGCGTTGCTTGCGGATGCGGACATCAGCTTGAATCTTCCCCGCCAAAAGCGCAAAGAAATCCGGGTGCTGTTCCAAGACGAACAGGCCGCGCTTGAAAAGTATCTGCGCAACGGCATGGACGAATGCAAGCTCGGCGTGCTGCTGTGCCTGTACACAGGGCTCCGCATCGGGGAGCTTTGCGCCTTGAAATGGGCCGATATTGCGATGGGGGACGGCGCACTGACCGTTCGCCGCACGATGCAGAGAATACAGACGTTCAGCGACGCCGATGCGCCGAAAACAAAAATATTTGTCACCAGCCCCAAAAGCGAGCGTTCGGTGCGAACAATTCCGTTGCCGGAGTTTTTAATCAACCGACTCAAGCCGTTTCACCCGTCGGATCCCAATGCGTATTTCCTTACGGGAGACCCCGAGCGCCGCATGGAGCCGAGGGCCTACTATAACCGCTTTCAGTCATACATCGCCGCCTGTGGCATTGAAAACATGAATTTTCACGGGCTGCGGCATACGTTCGCCACCCGGTGTGTTGAGGTCGGATTTGAGATAAAGAGCCTCAGTGAAATTCTCGGCCACGCGAACATCAAAATCACCTTAGAACGCTATGTCCACCCCTCCCTTGACTTGAAGCGCACCAATATGAACAAACTCAGCGAATCGCTGTAAAGTGCGCCGTCAAAAGCGTTCTGGCGCAAACAAAACGTTGGTAACGCAATCATTGCCAGCGATTTTTCATAGAGTAGAATACTCTATGAAGTCAAAATATACCCCTTTTTCATATGTTTACGCATGATTCACTAGTGGTTTTAGACGGAGCGCAGCAGCGGGATGGAGCAGCGGAATGGAGAAACGGTACAATTTCCGAATATATCCAAGCAAAGCGCAGGCATCCCGGATGCAGCAAAGCTTCGGCTGCGTCCGCTGGGTCTACAACCATTTTCTGGCCTTGCGGGTTGAACGATATAAGGCGGGGCAGGGGATGTACGGCTTTTATGACAACTGCAAGGACTTAACGAAGTTAAAACAACAGGACGAATATAAGTGGCTGTACGACGCTGACGCGAACGCACTGCAAGCCGCCTTAAAGGAACTGGACCGCGCCTATGCGAATTTTTTCCGCAGGGTACGGCATGGCGGCGGGGAAGCGCCGGGGTTTCCCGGATTCAGAAGCAAAAAAAACACGCACAAATCATACGTCAGCAAAGTCACCAACCCGTCCGGCCCCTACGCGAAAGCGATCATCGTCGGTGAACGGGCCATCAAACTGCCGAAGCTCGGCTGGGTGCCCTGCCGCGTGTCCAAAAAAGTAGAGGGGCGGGTCATCTCCGCCACCGTGTGCCAACGGCCAAGCGGCAAATACTACGTTTCGGTCTGTGCGACGGAATACGAGCCAAAGCCCTTGCCAAAGACAGGCAAAACCATCGACCTGCGCGGTGATGCCGCTGATATCCTTTTCGCGGCGGAACGCGAGGCGGTGCGTTGCCCCCTGTTCTTTGATCAAACCGAAAAGAAAATTGCCCGGCTTCACAAGGCGTTGTCTCGAAAAACAAGGGATAGCGCGAACTTTGAAAAAGCCAGGGTCAAGTTGGCCAAAGCGTATGAGCGGATAGCCCATCAAAGAAACGACTTTTTGCACCAACTGTCCACGCAGCTTGTCCGAAACTACGATGTGATCAGCGTCAGCGACGAAAGCTTCGCGGGCGCCGGGCGAGCCGGGCACTTCTCCGGGCCGCTGACCGTCGCGGGCTGGGGCGAACTGCGGTCGCGCCTAACGTACAAATGCAGTTGGTACGGAAAGGAACTGATCAGAACAGACGCCGACGCGCCGAGCCGCGAGCGGGAATGGAGTCATGAGCCACCAAGGGCGGAACGCGACTTTCCGCTTGTGCAAGTTGGGCAAGGGCTTGACGAAAGCGAACACGGGCACGGCACACGGCGGCTGACTGCGTAAAGAAAAAAGGTACGGCCGGGCGGGCCGGAACCGAATGTCTGTGGAGGCCGCAGGAGTCAAGCGAGGCCAAGGCCGAAGAAGCAGAAATCTCAACGGAACGGTTGAGAACGTCAAAATCCATATGATACATAATATTGAGAACAAAAAATGATTTCTGGAGTGTACGGCATATGAAGGTGGTTATTCTCGCGGGCGGTTACGGTACGCGGATTGCCGAGGAATCGCATTTGCGCCCGAAACCGATGATTGAGATTGGCGAGAAACCGATTTTGTGGCACATTATGAAATATTACTCGGTGTTCGGGTTGAATGAGTTTGTGATTTGCTGCGGGTACATGGGCTATATAATCAAGGAATATTTTATGGACTACTATCTTCATCACAGCGATGTAACGTTTGATTTTACGGATGGCGGCAAGATGGAAATTCACAGCAATGTGTCCGAGCCATGGAAAGTCACGCTGGTCGATACGGGGATGGCGGCACAGACCGGTGGACGCATTAAGCGGATTGAGCCTTACGTTAACGGCGAGCGCTTTATGCTGACTTACGGCGACGGTGTCAGCAATGTGGACTTGAACGCGCTGCTCAAGCAACACGAACAGTCCGGCATGACCGTGACACTGACCGCGATTCAACCGGGCGGTCGCTTTGGGGTTTTGGAAATCGAAGGCGATGCGGTGACAGAGTTCAAAGAAAAGGCGAAAGAGGACGGTGGCTGGGTGAACGGCGGGTTTATGGTCGCGGAACCGCAGTTGTTCCGCTACCTTGACGATGATTTTACGATTTTGGAGCGCAAACCGCTTGAAAGCCTAAGCATCGAGCGCAAACTGGGCGTATACAAGCATCACGACTTTTGGCAATGCATGGACACCCAGCGAGACAAAGGCGCGCTGGAGGAATTGTGGAACAGCGGAAACGCGCCGTGGAAACTGTGGCAATGAAAATCAGTGTGATTATGTTGACGTTCAACCGGGAACAACTTGTCGGGCGGGCGATTGAAAGCATATTGACTCAAACCTTTACGGATTTTGAGTACATCGTCGTAAACAACGGTTCCAGTGACCGAAGTGGGGAAGTTGTTGACGAGTACGCAAAAAAAGACAGTCGTATCCGCACCATCCACCGAGAGCGGGGGAATATCGGCAGTGGGCGCAATGCCGGGCTGGATGCGGCACGGGGCGCATACATCGCGTTCATCGACGACGACGACTGGTGCGAACCGGATTATCTCGCGTTTTTGTACGCGCTCGCGACGGAAAACGCCGCCGACGCCGCAATCTGCGGCGCTGCGGACAAGGCGTTCGATGAAAAAAGGGTGATGACCGCCGAAGACGCCCTCATTGAACTGCTGTGGCGAAAGAAATACAACGTCGCGTTTCCCGCGAAACTCTTCAAGGCGTCGCTGTTCGCGGGCATCCGGTTTTCGGAGACGGCGAAGTACGACGACATTGAGCTGATGCCGCGGATTCTCGGCGGCGCGAACCGGATCGCGTACCACGGGCTGCCGAAATATACTTTCGCACGGCACGAGCGCAACAACTCCGCTTGGACGACCAACCACAGCTTGCTCGACGCGGCGACGCTCGACGAATACCTCGCCGTGTACCGCAAGCGTACCGAATGGCTCATCGCGAACTTCCCGGGCAACACGGCGCTGTGGCGGTACTTCGAATGGTCGTTTATGATTTCCATGGTGGAGAAGGTGACGCGGCTTAGACTTGCCGGTTGTGAGCGGCAGCGAGAGGCGATGGTCCGGGAATTGCGGGCGAATCGCAAAGAGTTTGCAGATTGCGATTGGATTTTGGATTTTGAGAAAGAGTGGATGAATAACCTAATATGATTGATTATATAGAGCGAATCGCCAACAAGCTAACACATGATGTTGATGTGATCTTCTACACAGTCGGAAGCTGTACGATGGGTTGTGTTCGCGAGCTTGAACACAGGTTTGGATTGCGGCCTTCCGCTGTTTGCGATGGCGATATTGAAAAGCAGGGGCGTACTTTCAAAGGACTGTGCGGGATTTCCGTTATTTCTCCCGATGAGGCTATTTCTCGCTTCCCTAATGCGGAGTGGTTTATTCCATCGCTTGATTACCGATTCCAAATAATGGGAGACCTAACAGAAGAACGGGGAGTTTCGCCAGAAAGGATTATAAACTATACACCTGTAAGCAAAGTTAGAAGTTGCTTGTTTTTACAAAAGGCACTGATATATGACGCGAATGGAATCATGCGTTTTTGTTGGAGGAAGCCATGTCCGCAGATTGAGGCTGATGATTGCTTAGATACAGAAGCATTATTGACATTGCGCAACAATCTTATTGGCTTAATGAGAACAAACAAGCCTCTTGATAACACCGCATGTAGTAATTGCCCTCAGATTTATGAGGCGTATTACCCCAAAGAACCGATGTCGTGGTCAGTAAACTTTTTTGGCGCAAGCGTGTGCAATTACAACTGTATATATTGCAGTGTTTCCCATAATGCGACTGGTAGCAATACTGGCAAGCACACTTTGGGCGAAGTTATCGACGCATTTAAGAATGGTGGACTGTTGTCCAGGGAGTATAGCGTGATACTCTCAACTGCGGGTGAACCGCTTATTCATCCGAGGCGTAAAGACTTTTACGATGCGTTTGATGGCTTTGAACTCGTCGTAAATACAAACGGATCCATTTACGATGAAGTTCTCTTTGAACTGATGGAAAAAAAGAGGGTTCTTTTGCTAGTGAGCATTGACGCCGGAACGAGAGAAACTTACGCGCAAGTAAAAGGCGTTGATACTTATGAAAAAGTCAAAGAGAATCTGAAAAAGTATTCGCGGGCGCCAATCGGCATGGTTGCCTTAAAGTATCTTTTTGTTCCCGGCATGAATGACGATCCGATAAATGTTGACGGTTTTGTTGATTTTTTTGTGAAAACGAACGCGACTTTTGCGGTGATTTCAATTGATTATCATAGCGTGAATAAAATATCGGAACATACACGCGATATGATAAGCCGGTTAAAAAGCGCGTTATCTGAGAGAGATATTTTATGCGTACCCTATACCGCGTGGGAAACGGCCGAATATGTCGATACAATGCGAGATTTGTTTGGTTGAATTGAAAAAGGAGAGTGCGAACTTAAGTGAAAAAAGTTGTAATATTTGGAGCCGGAAACTTGGGGCAGTATTTATATGAAAAGATGAAGCATCGTTTCGATATTTTGTTTTTTGTCGACAACGCAAGCTCACCTCCATCTGCTCAGTTGCCGGTTTTGCGACCGTCGACTTTGAAAGACGTGGAATTTGATTTGGTTTATATAGCGTGCGCCAATGGACTTAATGATATTTACGCGCAACTTCTATCTGACATTGGGGTGCCGAAAGCAAAAATCAACAAAGTTTGGAGCGAGGCCCATCATGATCACCTGCACACCGCGTCGCGCGTTCGCTTTTTAGAGGATTTTTCCGAATTTTGTTATTCGCGCGATATGGAAGGAAATTGCGCAGAGGTGGGTGTGTACAAAGGAACGTTTGCCGCAGAGATAAATCGGGTTTTTTCAGATAAAAGACTATATTTGTTTGATACCTTTCAAGGGTTTGACGCACGTGATTTAATCATAGAGCGCACAGTGAACGACAACTACGCCGCGATAGAAACTTGGGTGGAAAGCGGCATTATGGCGTTTAAGGAAACTTCTGTTGACGCAGTTGTGCGGCTACTGCCTCACCCAGAGCAAGCGATTATTAAAAGGGGATTTTTTCCGAAAACATTTGATTTGAACCATGATGAGCGATTTGTCTTCGTGAATCTTGATACGGACCTGTATCAACCCATCAGGGACGGTCTTGAGATATTTTATCCGCTTATGGCAAGGGGCGGGGTCATATTGGTTCATGATTACTATTCGATGCTTTCCGGGGTGACAAAAGCGGTAGACGAATTTACGGACAAACACCGTATCACCACCTTGCCAATTGGCGATTACCGGAGCATCGCGATTATAAAGAGTTAGCAACACGAATTTTTTTAGGGAATAAGCAGGATGTTAAAAACAATTATCTTTACGACAGCATATAACGCCCAACACACTATACGCCGTGCGGTTGAAAGCATACTGAATCAAACCCATACGAGTTTGGAATATTACGTGCTTGACAACGGATCAACAGACGATACAGCGAATGCAATTATTGAGTACTCCAAAATCGACGAGCGTATAAAGCTGATTCAGGTTAATAAAAATGACATCGCCAATGGTGGAGCGTTTTTCCACACGATTGTGCACGCGACAAACGCAAAATACATCGTATGGTGTGACGCGGACGATGAATACACGCTTGATTTTTTGGAAAACATGATTGGCTTTGCCGAAGAGGACCAGCTAGACATCGCCGCTTGCGGGTATGAAAAAATCGACGGAAACACTAATGAAGTTCTCAAACATAGAGCCTTGACGGAGAATCTTGTTATCCATGACAGTTTATTTGTCGAAAAGTTTATTAAGTACAGGGGGTTCACAACGTATTTATGGGGCAAGTTGTATTCGATTCCATTCTTAAAAGCAAAAAAACATACAGGCACGGAAGAGAAAAGTCGAATTTGCAACGATTCCATTTGGACATTAGGATTGTTTAAGAAAGCTGACAGGGCAGGGATATATGGAAAGGCGATGTACAAGTATTACCAATACCCTCGGTCGTTATCGCATACCAACATTGAGGAGAGTTTGAGCAGCTACAGCGATTTGTGGAACGCCACAAATCAATATTTGAAGAGTTACGGCCCGATCAGCAAAACCAATGAGGACTTTTTGTACGCGATACATCTTTCCCTCGTGGAAGAAGCGGTGGAAAAAGTCTTTGCGTCTGAAATGGTGACGGATATACAGTTGAGATGCTTGCTTAAAATCTTTGATGACCCGATTTGGGTGGAAACGATGGCCCGCGACGCTGATCCACAATTCCGCAACCTCGCCGCGAGAGCGGCGTATGTGGATGGTGTCAAAAACAATATCTTGGCTTTGCCCGGAGCTGCGGAAAAGGGCACGGCGGTCGCGAAAATTTTTCGGCGGTTGGAGTCGACGTAGAAGGAGAAAGATATGAAACACAGGAAACACATCTATTATGGCGCGGGCGGTTATGCCCGACACTATTTCAAGCAACTTCATAAACAATATGAGCCCCTCTGTTTTTGCGATCAGTCCGCGACTACTGATAATCGGCAGACTTTGTTTGAGTTTCCCGTATTGCCGCCATCGGCTATGTTCGATCAGTACCCGGACGCGCCGATTTTCATTTCACTAAGCCCTATAAACCAGTATGATGTCCAAGAATGGTTGATTGGCGAAAAGGGAGTTCCCAAACAGAGAATCGTAAATCATATTGACTATACGCCTCGTGAAGCGACTTGTCGCGAGTGGGAAAAAATGGCGTTTTTAAGAGACGACGGTTGGGGCATTTGCTGTTCAATCTTTGATCAAAACATGACCCCATTGGAATATTTCACTGATCGTGACTCGCCGCGTGAAAAGGTGGAGCGGTTATTAAATCTGCGGCAGCGACTTAAAAGCTCTCTCGCGAAAGGTGTCCCCTGTGAATGTCACGGGTGCCCCGCCTTATTGCCGGCAAAAAATGTCAAATCCTCAAAAGCGCTGGTGTCGCTTTTCCTTAGCTTTGACTCCGCATGCAATTTGCGCTGTTGTTATTGCGACATTATGGACAGAAAGACAGTCCATGTAGACATCCCCGCATATAGGGCTGTAATTGATGAGATGAAAAAAGCCGATTTACTCAACGCGCAAACGGTTATAGGGTTAGGAAACGGCGAACTAACTGTGCATCCTCAACGCGCGGAAATCTTATCCATGCTGCTTGATTCTCGTGTGGCTATTCTCAGCAATTGCGTTGTATATGACAAGGCCTTAATCGAGCATATGGATATCAATAGAACGACGATTTGCTGTTCCATTGACGCGGGAACGCGCGCGACATTTATGGCGGTTAAAGGCGCGGATCTTTTTGAACAGGTGTGTCAAAATGTGTCGCGCTATTCCAAAGTGGCAAAAATAGACCTAAAGTATATCTTTTTGCCGGGAATGAATGACAACGACAATGACATCGACGGCTTTATCGCGCTCATAAAACGCATTGCGCCGTTCCAAGTGACGATATCCAGACATTTTTACAGCAATTTACCATTGCCCGAAAAGACATTGGACATGATGGCAAAACTCTACATTGCAGTTCGAAAACAATCAATCAACATTGTGGTTCACGATTCAGGGTTAAGCGCAGCGGAAAGCGCGTACTTTTTTGACAAAGTGGGAAATTGGAGGTGTACAACATGATCATCGACACAGGGCAAATTGAAAAAATCCGCGAACATCTTGGCGATGCGGAATCAGAGCGCGTCTTTTCCAAAAGATTGGCGTACACACTGGTTCCCACGTGTGAAAATGAGCGGGAGTTGGCGCGGTTTGACAATGCTGTGATTATCGATGCGGTTCGCGCGTTTACGGATTGCGGCGCTAAAGTTTGTGTTTACGGAGTAGGCAAGGATTACTGGCATCCGGGAAGAGTCATGTGCAATCTGTTTCACGACCATTTGGCCGGGGCGTTTGATCAGAACGCCGAACAAATCGGCGGCATTGATTTTTATGGCGAACAATTTTCTGTACAAAAGCCGGACAAGATTCTCGAATTGGGATCAAATCTCGCTGTGATCATCGCCACACAGAACCCTCGGTTCCAAAATGAGATATTCGCATACCTTTTGACGCTCGGCGTTCCGGCGCACCGGATTGTATTTCTTCCGCCGCTGTACGCTTTTGGTTGGGGGAACTATTTTAACTGGCCGTTTTTTGAATATGGAGATGATGAGGTTTTTGTCGATTGCGGTTGCTTTGACGGTGAAACAGCAAAGCTGTTTATGGAAACGAGTCAAAAGCGGTGCGCCTCTGTCGCGAAAATATTCGCATACGAGCCGAACGAAGAGCAGTTCGCGGCATGTGAAAACAATTTGGCGAACATTCCATTTGTAACTGTCAAAAAACACGCTGTTTGGAACAAAAAAGAAACGCTTCGGTTTTGCGTGAACCCGCTCTTGGCGGAAGGAAGTGCTATCAGTGACGCGGGCGATGTCACAATTGACGCGGTCGCTCTGGACGACGATCTTGCCGGAGAGCGCGTGACGTTTATAAAAATGGATGTCGAAGGCGCGGAATTGAACGCGCTAAAAGGCGCGGAAAACTTGATTCGAGCGAATAAACCCAAACTGGCGATCTGTTTATATCACAAACCGGAGGACATACTGGAAATTCCAGCGTTTGTCATTAACTTGAGCTTGGATTACCACCTGTATCTGCGACATCAGTCATTGTGGGCTCATGATACGATACTGTACGCAGTTCCCAAATAAATTGAAAGGAAAGAAACCATGCCCCAAACAGTAACCGCACGCCGTCTGGCGGTTGTGCCGACGACAAACTGTACGTTGAACTGTAAGCATTGCGGTGACTTTCTGTTCGACGGCGGTGTAGCGCGGCGCGATATCCCCCTTGCGGATGTCTGCCGCGACATCGACGCCTGCTTCGACTTGTTCGACCATGTGGAGTGGCTGCAATTTGTGGGTGGTGAGATTTACGTCTATCGCGACTTCGCGAAGCTGTTGCGCTATGTCCAAAAGTACCGCGAACGCTTCGACAAACTCGTGATCGAAACCAACGCGACGGTTTTTCCAAGCGACGAGGAGCGAGACGCGATGCTGGACTACGGCAAGGATCTGTTCGTGTTCATCAGCGACTATGGAGATTTGTCGTATGATCGCATGAAGTGGCTCCCCTTTTTGGAAGAACATGGGGTCGACTATTCGGCGAAAAAATATCACGGCGAAAACCAATATTTCGACGGTTGGATCGACAACACAAATCCGCACGATTTGAAAGAATCGGGTGATGTTCTTGAGGTCAACGCCAGGAACTGCCCGCAGAACCTCATCAAGAATATGCACGTCTATGACGGGAAACTGCATCGGTGCTCCAATTCGTGTTTTATGTTGGAGATGGGGTTGTTCCCGCCGAAAGAACGCGACTTTGTGGACTTGCGCGACGATTCGCTGTCACGGGATGAAAAGCATGAGATACTCCGTGACTTTTACAATTACGCCCGCCGATCGTGCCGGTATTGCAGACAAAAGTATATGGCGATTTTGCCACGGCATCCCGCAGCGCAGCAAAGATAGGAGGTGTTCCGATGGGTGCTTTTGATGGGTATTTCCCTATGGGGTTAGGGACTTCCCGGTTTCCCATTAGAGGGCCAAGCGACACGGCCGGAATTGAAAAGTCGGTTGCGCTTGTTTGCCACGCGCTCGATAAAGGCATAAATTATATAGACACCGCATATCCGTATTCGGCGGGAATGGCGCAAGTTGTGCTAAAAGAGGCGTTTCGCCAGACCAAAAAACCATTCGGCGTTACTGTTAAAGTCATGCACGACATGGACAAAACCGCCGATGATGCACGTCGGCGTGTAGAATTACAACTTGCGGCGATGGGAATTGAAAAAGCCTCGTTTTTCGTGTGTTGGACAGTCTCAAGCCATGACTCTTTCGAAGAGATTATGTCCAAAGGGGGCATATATGACGGAGCGCTAAAGTTAAAAGAGGAAGGACTTGTTGATCACATCTGTTTTTCAACGCACGCCCCGCCGGACGACATCGCACGAATTGTGAAAAGCGGCGCGTTCGAAGGCGTGACCATATCTTATTCCATACTGAACGCCTCTGTTATGCGATCGGTATTGGATACCGCATTAAAGTATAAGGTTGATGTCGCGGTGATGAACCCGCTTGGCGGCGGGATCATCGTGCAGAACCGGGAATTTTTCGCCTTTGCCCGCGCTGCCGGCGAACGCGATACAGTCTTGGGGGCGCTGCGTTTCGCGAAGGCACATCCGGCGGTGAAAATTCTGCTCAGCGGCGTCAGTTCCCGCGACGAACTTGACGAAAATCTGAAAACATTTATCGAACCCGACCCGGAATCGGCGGAAAAACGGCTTGCCCGCATCAGCGATCATGTCCGCGATCTTCACGATTTTTGCACAGGCTGCGATTACTGCACGGGATGTCCGGCAGGCATACCGGTTTCCGAGATCATGAAGAAACGCAACGCGCTCCTTTTTGACGTTTCGGAAGCGTATAATCGAACAGCCCCGGAACTTGTACAGAACTTGTGCCTTTTTCGCTCTCACATCGGAGAATGGCTCCCGGATACCGCAGAGAACCCTTGTGTGCGCTGCGGTCAATGTGAGGCGAAATGCACGCAAAATCTGAAAATAATGGATGCGCTTGACGACATGTTTGCCCGTGCGGATCAAGTAGGTTTTACGCTGGCGGCCCGCAAATCGCGAACCGAAGAATTGCTTGTCGACAAAAATTATTTGAGGGTCGGGCTCTATCCCAATGGCGGTTTCGCGAACATGATTGTTGAGTATTATGAAAAGTTCTTTGGAAAGCCGGAGTTCGAGTGGGTGCAATTCAACAGCGACCACAAAATGTGGGGTGAGATGTCGGGCGGTTTGCCGATCTATTCGCCGACGGAAATTCTGACGATAAAACCCAATATAATCCTTGTGTGTACTTATAAATATGACCGAGAAATAGTTGAAGACCTAAAGTGCTACCAGGATGACGGGATAAAAATCGTCAAATTGCATCGGGAAACCGATGTGCCATGGGTGTTTTGAAGTGGATAGAATTGTTTTTTGGACACATGCGTATAACGCGGAAGACACAATCGGCCGTGCGATGGAGAGTATACTCAGCCAGACACACGGCAACTTCGTTTACTATTGCCTCGACAACGGTTCGACGGACAAAACGGGAGAAATCATCAATGCGTATGCAGAAAAAGACGCTCGTATTGTCTCACTGCGAGAACAGATCAATACCAGAAATGTCATCAGAAAATATTTGCCACGTTTTCTCGCGGGCGATGATGACGGATATTTCGCCATTCTTGACGCCGATGACGAGTACGCGCCGGATTTTTTGGAGAAAATGCTGAGGTTTGTTACAGAAAACTCCCTTGACATCGCGGTATGTGGTACCGAATACATGGAGCCGCGAGAGGCAAGGCCGGATGCGCCGGAAAGGACCATAATATTTGAAAACGAAGGATTTGCCGCGTGTTTTCCGATTTACTGCAAATATATCACTCGCATGTGGGGGATTTTGTACACGCTGAAACTGCTCCCTTACGCGAACTTTGGAACGTTTGAGGAAATGGGGCTCACTACAGATGAAGTGCCCGGATACAGAGAATTAACAACCGCACAAGACGCGAGTTCACCAAGACTCTATGATTGTGTGTACACGCTTAGAGCGTTTCGCCGTGCGAAACGTGCCGGATTGCTCGCCGAAAGTTTGCATAAATACTATGTAAACTCGCCGACGCAGCTTTCTGTTCAGTATTCGCCCAATTATTTCTGGTGGGTCAATTTCGTTCAAAAACGGGCGCGTGAGTTTTTGATAGACTATGGGCCGTTGAGCGGTGAAAATGAAAAATTTCTTTCGATTCGCTATTTAATCTGGTTGAAATACATTCTTCCTCGTATTCAAAATGCGGATGTCGCGCTTGAAGTCAGAATGAACGATGTGTTTGGCATATTCACCGATGAAAAAGTGAACGCACTTTTTTCCTTGAACTGGAAAACGGTTGGTATTTATTCCGATAAGGCTGAAATTTTGCGAGAACCGCTGGATTGGGCGCTTGAGCAAAAACCGGGCAATCTCGAGTGTTTCCACGCGGCGCAAGCGTTGATTGAATTGTTGCGAGCCAAATTGGATAAAGTCAAAGAGGAACCATGATAAAGATGAGAAAGTATCAACAAAAAAAAGTATTGGAGCTTTTGGAAACGCTCAACGAAGCCCACGGTGAGTTGCGAAAACGCATCGCGCCAGAGATGGCGGTCAATTTGCTTGCGGATTGCCAGAGCTTTGCCTTGAAAATTGGTGCGTATATCAAGGAAATTGAAGGCGACGACCCCTCTCTGAAAACCGTTAGGCTGTTGGAGGAATACTGTGACATCGCGTTCAAGGTGAGCGGCGGCGAAAAAATCATCAAGGACTTGCAGCGGCAATTGTTCGAGATTGAGTACAGCGTGAAAAACGAACTGAAGCCGCAAAAAACAGAA
>Ga0099364_10003447_pt1 | contig 24556 bp, 21 predicted proteins | sample TergutTh196P3_FD_73070 | JGI IMG/M metagenome (GOLD analysis project Ga0099364, IMG submission 73070) | Microcerotermes parvus P3 segment gut microbial communities from Pointe-Noire, Republic of the Congo - Th196 P3 | ecosystem: Host-associated > Arthropoda: Insects > Digestive system > Gut ...
CTTTCTTCGCTGGAAGTGGATCAAGGCAAGCTCGCGCGACAATGCCCGTACCCCAATGCAATGGGATAACAGCGCGTATGCAGGGTTTAGCAAAGCAGCCCCTTGGCTTGGCGTTAACAGCAATTACAAAGAAATTAACTATTCCTCACAAAAAGATGATCCCGATTCGGTTTTGAACTTTTACAAAACCCTAACCGCTTTGCGCAAAAATAACGAATGTCTTATTTACGGAGAGTTTATTCCCGTTTATGCCGATGATCGTTTGATAATCTATCAGCGCAGGCTCGCAGCCAAAGAAAACAGGAAAGAAGAAACATACACAATTGCGCTTAATTTTTCTTCCCGTACAGTTAAACTACCTAAAAAATATTTAACTCTTTTTTCCGGCCACGGCCAGCTTCTTATCTGTGCATCGGGACAGAAAGAGTTGAATGGCTGCCTGCTTCCCTGGGACGGCGTTTTAACTATGGTATCAACCTAAATATTGTTTTAATGTTGTTATCACAACGCCGAAATCTACGGGTTTTGCGATATGGCCGTTCATGCCGGCTGCAAGACATTGTTCCACGTCTTCTTTAAAAACATTAGCTGTCATTGCTATAATTGGGACTTGCTTTGCTTCGGGGTGTTCTGCCTCATATGCGCGGATTAGTTTGGCGGAATCATAGCCGTTTACGCCGGGCATGTGTATATCCATAAAAATAAGGTCAAGGGTTTCAGCGTTAGCGCGGAATAAATCGTAGGCTTTTTGACCGTCTTCGGCTTCTAGTATTTCCATTCCCAAAGGTTCTAGCAGGGTAATTACAATTTCGCGGTTTATTTCCACATCTTCTGCAAGTAATACGCGCTTGCCGGTATAATCAGGCATTTCCTCAAAAGCAGATTCATCTGTTTCTGGAGTTGTTTTTTCGCAAGAAGCCGGAATTTTTGCACGAATGTTAAAAATAAAAGACGCCCCTTTGCCGACTTCCGATTCAATGCGAATCTCTCCCTGCATTAACTCTACAATTTTTCTGGAAATTGAAAGCCCAAGCCCCGTTCCGCCATATCTTCTGGCGATACTTGAATCTATCTGAACAAATGATTGAAAAAGCTTACCCTGTTGTTCTTTTGGGATTCCAATTCCCGTATCTGTAACATTGAATTCCAGATTGTAGAAAAACTCTTCCTGCTCATCGCCGGGCGTGTCTTCCAGCCTGCGAATGGTAAGCGAGATTTTTCCAAGATCAGGAGTAAACTTGATTGCATTGCTGATCAGATTTGTAATAACCTGCGCAAGTCTTTGTTCGTCAGAAATAATTCGCACAGGAATATCAGGGTCAAGATTCAATGTAAGTTTTTGATGTTTTTCGTTCAAACGGAATTCAAATATACCGCTGACTCTTTCTATCATGGTTATAAATTCAAACTCTGTATTTGAAAGCTCAAATTTGTTTTCTTCGATTTTTGACATGTCCAAAACATCGTTTATGATTCCAAGAAGATGTACAGAAGCGCTTTCAATTTTATCAAGACAGTAATCCTTCCTTTCTGTATCGGAAGCCCGTGCGATTGTTGTCATGCCGATTATCGCATTAAGCGGAGTGCGGATTTCATGGCTCATATTCGCAAGAAAATTCGATTTTGCCTTGCTTGCCTGTTCTATGCGTTTTTTTGCCTCAATAATGTTTGTCATATCCTGAAACAGAATAAATGAGCCCATAAAACTGCCGTTATTGCTGTACATCGGCGAAAAGTGTATTTCATAATGGCGCAGATATCCGTCATTACTAAAGTCAATAGAGCGTTCAAATGTTATTGATTTTCCGCTTTCTTTTGAAGTGCGGAAAAATGTTATAAGTTCACTTAACTGTTCGGTGTTCATAAAACGGGAAAAAATTTCACGATAAGATACTTTTCGGATTTCATCGAATGATTCTATTCCGGTTTTATCAAGAAAAACCCTGGCACAGTATGTCATTTGTATGTCTTTGTCCAATAACATAATGATGTCAGGACTGATATCAAAAATCTTCTGCAGATAACTGTCTTTCTGTACAAGCCAGCGATCCTTAATGGAACGGACATATTCATATATCGCTGTAAGAATTAACACAAGAAAATAAACGCTGCAAAGGAGAATTGCCTCCGGTAAGTGAAAGTCAAATCTTGTAAAACCGGTAGTGAATGTTCCAAATACGACAACAAAGAAAAGAGCCGATGCGGGAAATAACCCAACGGGAAGCCCAAGCGTGTAAATTGACATCAACGGAAAAGAATAAATCCATATTGCATCTAGACCGTTCATCTCATATTTGCCAAAGATCGAAAAAGCGCAAAAACAGCCAAAGATTGCTGTTACAATCAGGCCGCCGGCCATAAACGGCAGTTCTGTACGCAGAAGAAAAAGATTTAAGAATATCATAAAGCCAAGTATCAACTGGATAAGTCCAATATCAATTTTTCCGCTTTGCATATCTGAAACGCCAAGGCTGATTATTATTACAGAGGCAATTGTATATGTGATGTTAAGAACAATGAGGCGCAGCATGGCCTCCATGTCTTTTTCATCTTTAAGCGCCTGATATTTACCGCTTGTCAGGATTGAAATCAATCTGTCTTTAAATTGTTTCATCAGGCAGCGGTCTCCGCTTTTTGCTTGTCTTTTTCCAGAAGTTTTTTTACACAGGAGACCGCGACAAGAATTCCCAGTATCAACAGCATAATGGAAATGCCAAGTGGTATTCCGTCAATATTTATATTGAAGTTTCCGGTCATGTAAAGCAGATATTTATTTCTGATATTTATAACAAGCGAAGTATATGTAACAGCCAGCATAATTATTGTAGGAATGATCAGCATGAAAATACGACGCCCTGATTTTTTAAAAAACAGGGTACAGGCTATTAATGTTAATGCGGCAAGAAGCTGATTCGCAGCGCCGAACAATGTCCAGATGTTTTGATAACCCATTATAGCCAAAAGGTAGGCAGGCAAAAGCGTAAAGATAGAAGCTGCAGCCTTTGTACTGAGCATTCGTATAAAGATATTTTTCTTTGCCTTTTCCGACATGCTGAAAGAAAACAGCTCCTGAAAGGACAGGCGTCCAAGCCTTGCGACAGTGTCCAGTGTTGTCAGTACAAATGAAGAAACCGCAAGCGATACAATGATGAATGAAGCCTGAGTGGGCAGTCCAAGCTCGTGAAGAAAACCGGATACAGCAGTAGCAAATATGAGAGGCGGAGTTCCTGAGGGCATTTTTCCATTAACCACAAGCGAACCAACTGCTATAAGCGCAAGCACTGCGACCAGTGTTTCCAGAAGCATTGCTCCGTAAGAAACGGATAGCATTTGTTTTTCACTGCTTACTTGCCTGGATACTGCGCCTGTCGCTACAAGCGAATGGAAACCCGAAATAGCGCCGCAGGCAATTGTGATAAATAATGCAGGGAAAAGGAAACTGCCGTTTACGTTAAATCCGGTAAACGCAGGTAGGTTAACCGTAGGCATAGTGAAGATTATCCCGATAAAGGCAGACAGCATCATCGCTATTAATAAAAAGAAATTCAGATAATTACGGGGCTGCCCCAAAGCCCAAACCGGCATTACAGAAGCGATAAAGATATAACCAAAGACAAGATAAAGCCAAATGCTTTTGTTAAGGTAAACAGGGAAAAATATTCCCATAACAATACATATAATCAGAAGATCAATGGCAATTATTGCGCTTGCCAAATCGGATATTTTCCTTATGTGGATAAGGAAGCCAAGGGCGATTGCTGCGATTATAAATAGGACTGAAGCTGAAGCAACAGAGCCATTTATTCTTTCCAATGTCCCCGCTGTGTCAAAGCCTGCGAATGTTCCTGATACAATGTCTGCAAATGCGGCGGCAATAAGAATGGAAAAAAGCCAGACAAAAATCAGGAACAGGCGCATTCCCATTTTTCCCACATAATGTTCGATTACATACCCAATGGATTTTCCCTTATTTTTTACTGATGTATAAAGAGCGGCAAAATCGTGAACCGCGCCAAAAAAGACGCTCCCAAAAAGCAGCCACAAAAGTACAGGCAGCCAGCCGAACATCGCGGCAATTATCGGCCCGTTTATGGGCCCTGCTCCGGCTATTGAGGCGAAAGTATGCCCGAACAATACCCCCCGCGAAGTGGGAACATACTCTTTATCATCATTAAATTCTACTGCAGGTGTTTTTTTTTGCGGATCAATCCCCCATTTTCTTGCAAGGAATCTTCCGTAAACCAAATATCCTGCAGAAAGTACAACTACGGATATAATTAATAGCAGCAAACCGTTCATTTATTTAAGATTATACTCACTTTTCGGGGATCTGACCAGCAAAATACTGCTAGCAATTGGACTTTAAGTTTAAAAATAGGATTTTTATACATTGACATAATAATATTCACCCAATACACTTTAACTTATGAATATATCCACATATACAGTAAAACCAAAACTACCTCCGGTTCTTAAACCATTGGAAGAAATAGCGCGCAACCTTTGGCTGTCATGGAATTATGACGCAGTTCAGCTCTTTATCAGATTAGATTACGATTCATGGCTTCATTCCAAGCAAAGCCCGGTGCGTACTTTGGGCATGGTAAGCCAAGAAAGGCTTGCACAGGTCGCAAAAGACGATTCTTACCTTGCGGCTCTTAAAGAGATTTATGATCGTTTCCAGCGATATAAAAAAGGTGAAACATGGTATCGCGGCAGCCATAAGGACGTAGTAGCGTATTTCTCTATGGAATACGGCATGGATGCGTCATTGCCTATTTATTCAGGCGGTCTTGGCATTCTTTCCGGGGATCACATGAAAACCTCTTCGGATATGGGGCTGCCCCTTGTAGGTATTGGGCTTTTGTACAGGCAGGGTTACTTCAAACAAATGCTGAATGCCGACGGTTTCCAGCAGGAAAGCTACCCGGAAAACGACTGGTACAACATGCCTGTAGAAAGAAAGAACGGCAAAGACGGCCAGCCGCTGAAAATATCCGTAGATATTGCAGGGCGTCAGGCTGTCGCCCAGATTTGGGAAGTAAAAGTAGGCCGTTCTTCGCTGTATCTTTTGGATACTAATATCGAAGAAAACACCCATGATATACGCAATATTACAGCCGCTTTGTACGGCGGCGATAAAGAAACCCGTATGCAGCAGGAAATCCTTTTGGGTATCGGCGGCATACGTGCGTTACGCGCTTTGGGAATCAACCCCGCCGCTACCCACATGAACGAAGGACATGCGGCTTTCCTTGGGCTTGAGCGAACCCGCGAAATAATGGAAGAAAAAAGTTTTACATTCGAAGAAGCTTTGGAAGTTGTATGGCCGACAAATATCTTTACCACCCATACCCCCGTACCGGCAGGAAACGAACGTTTTGATATCCCCATGATGGAAAAATATTTCCGTAACTGGCCGCAGGTTCTTGGAATCTCATGGAAGGAGTTTCTTGGTCTTGGAAGAATTTATCCAACCGATGAACGCGAAACTTTCTGTATGACAGTGCTTGCGCTTAAAATGGCGGCTTATGCCAATGGCGTTGCCAAGCTGCACGGCGTAGTATCCCGTGATATGTGGAAAGAACTCTGGCCTGGTCTTCCTTTGAACGAAATCCCAATCGGGCATGTTACAAACGGCGTTCACCCCCGCACTTGGGTTTCTTCCGGCATGCTTGACCTATTGGACAGGTATTTTGGCCCTCGTTTTGAAGATAAACCGACAGAGCTTGCTGTTTGGGAGCGCATGGATCGTATCTCCGACGAAGAGCTTTGGCGTACCCATGAACGCCGCCGTGAACGCCTTGTTGCATTTGTCCGCGAACGCCTGAGCGAACAGTACAAACGCACCGGTGTTATTGGCACTCGTATGCTCCATGCAGAAGACGCGCTTTCCCCCTATGCGCTCACGCTTTGTTTTGCCCGCCGGTTTGCTACCTATAAACGCGGCAATTTGCTTCTGCGTGATCCCGAACGCCTGTTGCGGCTTGTAAGGGACAATGACAGACCCATTCAGCTTATCTTTGCAGGCAAGGCGCACCCGCACGATATACCCGGCAAAGACTTAATCCGCGAGATCATTCATTTTGCCGAAAAATACGATGTTTCCAGCAGGATTGTATTTGTAGAAAATTACGACATCAATGTTGCAAAATATTTAACCTCCGGCGGCGATGTATGGCTGAATACCCCGCGCCGTCCAATGGAAGCGTCCGGTACGAGCGGTATGAAAGCCGCAATGAACGGAGTTCTTAACTGTTCAATTTTGGACGGCTGGTGGGACGAAGCATATAACCCCGAAGTCGGCTGGGCTATTGGTCATGGCGAAGAGTATCAGAACGAAAAACTCCAGGACGATATCGAAAGTAAAGCGCTTTACGATCTTCTGGAACGGGAAATTATCCCAATGTTCTATACAAGAGGCAGAGACGGCCTGCCGCGTGAATGGATCAAACACATGAAAGAATGTATGAAGCAGATTGGCCAGTCAATGTCATTCCACCGTACAATGATGGATTATGCAAATCAATTTTATTTCCCGGCGCTCAAAAATTACCGCCGCTTCAGCAAAGATGATTATGCCGAAGCAAAGTCTCTTGCCGAATATTTTGGCAGGCTTCAGCAATCGTGGAGCAGCCTGAAAATTGTCAAGGTAGAATCCAATGCCAAGCCCGTAATGCAGCGCGGCGATATGCTCAATGTTACAGCCTATATCGATCTTGGCACTGTATCACCTAACGAAGTGCAGGTAGAACTGTACTATGGTACAGTATCAAGCCAGATTGATGATATTACCGATGCCAGAAAAACGGAGATGAAATGGCTCAAGAGCGACGGCAACCTAAATTTATATCAAGTTAGGATAGAGTGTGTTGATACAGGCATGCAGGGTCATACAATACGTATTCTTCCCAAACATGATGCATTGATTCATCCGTACCGCAGCGGCTTTGTAAAGTGGGCTTAATTTAAAATACGGCAGTATCCCAGAATACCTGCCTTAAAAAAACGGGGGTTCTAAATGAACAAATCTTCTCTGCCGCAAAATAGCGGCGTCTCGTCTTTCAGATACCTTGATATCGCGGCATCTTTTTTTGTCGCTGTTCTTGTTGTCAGCAATATTGCTTCTTCGGCAAAAATTGTAGACCTTGGTATTTCGCTTTTTAAAATTCCGCTGGCTTTTGACGGCGGCACGCTTTTGTTCCCCATAGTGTATATTCTGGGAGATGTGTTAACCGAAGTTTACGGGTTCAAAACCGCCAAGCGCGTTATTTGGACAGGTTTTGCCGTTATGGCATTTACCGCATTGTTTTTCTTTGTATTGGGAATACTGCCGCCGGAAGCTTTTTGGGAAGCGGAAACAGGCGGCAATGCTTCTTTCAACGCCATACTCGGTGGAATGAGTTACGGCGGCATAGTGCTCGCAAGCCTTACCGCATATCTTACCGGTGAGCTTACCAATGCAAAGATATTGTCAAAGATCAAAGTAAAAATGAAAGGCCGTATGCTTTGGGTACGCACTATCAGTTCTACTTTGGTTGGCGAAGGTTTGGACACAATTATTTTTGTGTTTATAGCAACTCTCACAGGAGTTTTCCCGTGGGAAATTTTCTGGTCGCTTGTTATAACAAATTACATATTAAAATGCGGCATAGAAATTGTAATGACACCCTGTACCTATTGGGCATGCGGCTTTTTAAAACGCAAAGAAGGCGTAGACGTATTTGACGAATAACGCTTTCCGGGTTATAATAAGCAGACTTATTTATCTGATGTTAAAATGTTGTCTAATATAATTTTTTAGGAGAGATTAATGAAGAAATCACTTTCATTGTTTATCTTAACTGTATTTATCAGCTTCTTTCTTCTGACATGCGGCGGCGGTGGTGGGCCTGGCGGGGCTGCCCCAGTAGAGCCAAGTGGTCCTGGCCCGAGTGGTCAATATGTACTTGAGTATGAAGCTTCTACTTATAATCACAATGGCACAAATTCATACCTTACTGTTTATGGTTGGACAAGGAGACCTCTTGTAGAATTTTATATTGTAGAAAGTTTTGGCGTATATAGGCCGCCGGGAATAGCTCCTAGTGATCCCAGACGTAAAGGGACTATTACTGTTGATGGCGCTACTTATGATATTTACCATACATCAAGAACAGGTCCTAATATTGATGGAAATGGACCTTTTCAGCAATATTATAGCGTCCGACGAGATGCCAATAGAAGAACCTCAGGAACTGTTTCTGTCAGTAAACACTTTGACGAGTGGAAAAAATTAGGTATGGAACTTGGCAGTTTATATGAAATTGCTCTATGTGTCGAGGCATACGCAGGCTCTAGTGAACGCGCTCATGGCAACGCTACAATCGCGAAAAACATATTTAAAATCGACGGCGTGCCAATCTCCACAACCGGCGGCGGCTCGAATCCCGGCTCAATTACCAGTAATATTAATGGACAAAGGTTTAACGGTTACAATTACGAGTTCTGGACAGACGCGACTTCAAGCGGCGGTAGTATGAACCTGACCGCCACAGGTAATGGCGGTACTTTTACATGTAGTTGGGATAGTGATAGTGCAACTAAGCAATCCAGTAACACCTACAACATCTTGTTTCGTATGGGCAGGAGATTTCCGTAGCAGTAAATTCTCACCTAATAAAATTAGTAAACACCCTTTGCTCTTTTTCAGGCAGACCAAACCGCTCTTTGCCAAGTGATATGCTCTTTATCAGAAACGCCATGTTTCTGCCCAAGACGCGCATTGTCTGCATTCCTTCTTCGTCTTTTTTTACGTCTTCCGGTGAGTTTCCATGAACCTCATTCCAGTATTGGCTTGAGGCGATTGGCATGCCGGAAATGGTAAAGTATTTATTAAGCACATCAAAAGCCGAAGAGCAGCCCGTTCTCCGCGCCGAGATAACTGCAGCGCCAACCTTCATTCTCTTATCGAAAGATGTGCTAAAGAAAAGCCTGTCCAGAAATGACACAACACAGCCATTGGCAGACGAGTAGTAAACAGGAGAACCGACTATAATGCCGTTACATTCGGCAAATTTAGGAGCAGTCTCATTGACAATATCATCGACTACACATTTTTTAAGCTCTCCGCATTTTCGGCAGTCGGTGCAGCCGGGAATAGTTTTGCCGCCCACATGGATTATTTCAGTATCAACACCGTTCTCGTTAAGTGTCTTAGCCGCTTCGCTCAGCGCGGTAAAAGTACAGCCGTTTGCCTTGGGACTGCCATTGATTAATAGTACTTTCATATTTTTTCTCCTTACATATTTTCATGGGAACAATATCTTATATAAACTTTACCTTATAAAATGATTATTTTCTACCATAGGAATACCGCTCACGGCATATTGGCACACCCTGCGTTATATGATAAATTGCAATATGGTAGTAGTGTTACGGGCGGGCGCGCCGCAGAAAAAAATTGATCCCCTTATCCGCTGGCTGGAAGAAAAAAAACTGGGTGTACGCGTGTTTCAGGGGCAGCAGCAGTGCGTGCTCGGCCTTATCGGAAACACAACCGGCGTAGACGCGGATATGCTGCGAAGCCTTGATATCGTGGAATCCGTTGCGGATATGTCCGACCCTTTTAAGGCGAGCAACAGGAAGCTTCACCCGGAAGATACGGTAATCCGCACCTTAGACGGTAGCGGCCCTTCTATCGGCGGGGGCAATTTTGCGCTCATCGCAGGGCCCTGCTCCGTAGAGACAAAAGAGCAAATCGCCCTTGTAGCCGAACAGGTAAAAGAAGCGGGCGCAAACTTTTTACGCGGCGGCGCTTTTAAACCCCGAACTTCCCCTTACGATTTTCAGGGATTGGGCGAAGAAGGACTTAAACTTTTAATAGAAGCAAAAAAAGCCACAGGGCTTCCCATTGTTACCGAACTTATGGAAATCCGCAACCTGCCCCTGTTCGAAGAAATCGATGTTATACAAGTTGGCGCAAGGAATACCCAAAACTATGACCTTCTTAAAGAACTTGGCAAGGTAAAAAATGTTATACTTCTTAAACGCGGACTTGCCGGAACTATCAAAGAGTTATTGATGAGCGCCGAATATATCATGGCAAGCGGAAACGAAAATGTAATTTTATGCGAGCGCGGTATTCGCACTTACGAGTCCGACTATTCCCGCAATACTCTTGATTTATCGATAGTTCCAATTCTTAAAAACCTTACACATCTTCCTGTGGTTGTAGACCCAAGCCATGCGACAGGCAGAGCGGACATAGTCCCTTCGATGACGCTTGCGGCTGTTGCGGCAGGAGCGGACGGCATCATGGTAGAAGTACACAACGATCCGCAAAGAGCTCTTTGCGACGGAGCGCAGTCTCTTACCCCCGAACAATTTAAAGATACGGCAAATAAAATTTTTAAAATACGAGAGGCTCTTTCCGCATGACACAGGTTGGAATTGTCGGGCTTGGATTGATAGGCGGCTCTTTAGCGAAAGCGTACAAACGCAACGACGATATTCGTGTTTTAGGCTACGACCGTGATAAATCGACAATGGATTTTGCAAGCCTCGCTCAAGCTGTCGACGGCGAATTAACAGACGAAGACCTGCCCCAGTGTGAGTGCATTCTCCTTGCCGCCTACCCTCAAGGAGTAATTGACTGGGTTACGGAAAAAGCGCCGCTTCTTGGAAGTAAGAACACAGTCATCGATTGCGGCGGCGTCAAAAAAAGAATCTGCGATGAGATTTTTCCTATCGCCGAAAAATACGGTTTTATCTTTGCAGGCGGACACCCAATGGCGGGTACTCATCAATCCGGTTTTAAGTACAGCCGCGAAGATCTTTTTGACGGTGCGCCAATGGTCATTGTGCCGCCTACCTTTGAGGATATACACCTGTTTGATCATTTCGAAAAACTTTTGTCCCCTGTGGGTTTTGGGCGTCTTTCTTTTACAACAGCGGAAGAGCACGATGAAGTTATCGCTTTTTCCTCGCAAATGGCGCACGTTGTTTCCAATGCGTTTATTAAAAGCCCCACCGCGTTAAAACATCGCGGCTATTCTGCGGGAAGTTACAAAGACATGACCCGTGTTGCATGGCTTGAACCCGATATGTGGACAGAGCTGTTTTTGGAAAACCGCCATGAGCTACTGCGCGAGATCGATTTCTTTTTAGAATCGATGAAACAATACAAGGACGCGCTTACACAACAAGACAGCAAGAAGCTGCGCGATCTTTTAGATGAAGGCCGGCTGCGAAAGCGGGAAGTAGACGGGCCGTGAGGACTGTCAAAGTCAGCGTCAGCCGCAATTATAGTATCCTCATATCATCGGGTCTGCTTTCAAATTTATCTGACGAATGTCAAATTGGCGAAAAGGTGCGGGAAGTTTTTACCAAAGCTAAAACCGCCGCCATAATAACCGATGACAATGTAAAAAAACTTTATCTTGAACCTGTTGTGCAAAGCCTTACGGCGGCAGGTTTTACAACTATTTATTTTTCTATTCCGCCGGGAGAAGCGTCTAAAAACGGAGAACAATACCTTTTACTTTTAAACTGGCTTTGCAAAAACAAACTTACCCGATCAGATGTGATCGTCGCACTAGGCGGCGGAGTGGTGGGAGACTTAGCAGGTTTTACAGCGGCAACGTATCTGCGCGGCTGTTCCCTTGTGCAAGTTCCCACAACCTTGCTTGCAATGGTAGATTCCTCTGTTGGCGGCAAGACGGGGATCGACCTTGATGCGGGTAAAAATCTTGCCGGAGCGTTTTATCAGCCGTCTCTTGTTTTGTGCGATGCAAAAACTTTGGACACTCTGCCGGAACATGTCTTCAAAGACGGCATCGCTGAAGTGATTAAGTACGGTATGTTGGACAGTGTTGCAATACTTGAACTGCTTAAAAAATATCCTTCTGCTCCTCTCCCTATCGAAGAAATAATCGAACAGTGCGTTTCGATAAAGCGCGACATTGTTCAGCGCGATGAGTTTGACACCGCAGATCGCATGCTGCTTAACTTTGGACACACAATCGCCCACGCGATTGAAAAACTTAGCGGATATACAATCTCTCATGGGTTTGCAGTCGCCGCAGGAATGGCGATAGACACCCGCGCGGCTTTTAGAAAAGGTCTTTGCCCAAAGGACTGCCTAGATGTATTGAGCGATTTACTTGATCGTTTTGGATTACCGTCCGCGGCGGATTACACTGTGCAAGAACTCTACGAAGCGGCACTGCACGACAAAAAACGCGCAGGCGATGACATTACCAATGTAGTACCCTGCGCTTTAGGTAAATGTGAACTTAAAAAAATCCCCGCAGTTGATCTTTTAGATTGGATCAAGACAGGCGTTGAGCATGCGGAGCATGCTTTATGAAAGTTACCTTGTTACCCGGCGGAGTAAGCGGCAGCGTAAAAGCGATCCCGTCTAAGAGTCATCTTCATAGACTGCTCATTTTTGCCGCGCTTGCAAACAAGCAAACTCATTTGCTCTTTGAACATTCTCAAGCCGAAGATATAAAAGCCACAGCAGATTGTCTTTGTGCGCTTGGCGCAAAAATCGAAACAACAGATGACGGATTCCTTGTTACACCGATCGACCGTCAAAAACTTCCCAGCAAAGCTGTACTGCCATGTATGGAAAGCGGTTCTACTTTAAGGTTTATGCTGCCAGTAGTTTGCGCCTTAGGTGTCAGCGGTGAATTTAAAATGACAGGGCGGTTACCCGAACGCCCTCTTGCGCCATTAGATGCAGAACTTTCCCGGCACGGTATTCGCCTTTGGCGGCCTCAGCCTGACACCTTGTGCTGCGAAGGAAAATTGGCAGCAGGAGATTACACCCTGCCCGGCAATGTATCTTCTCAGTATATTTCCGGTTTGCTTATGGCGCTTCCTTTGCTGGATCAAGACAGCAGCCTTACCATTGAAGAACCAATCGAGTCGGCGGATTATATTGCAATGACTCTGCGGGCAGGTGAGGTTTTCGGTTTCCTCCCTACAATAATTCAAAACCGTTATGACATTCGCGGCGGCGCAGGATTCAAAAGTCCGGGAAATATAAAAGCCGAAGGGGATTGGTCTAATGCCGCCTTTTGGCTGTGTGCAGGAGTTATGCCTCGTCTTGCAACGCAAGCCGCAGCCGGAGGTTCGGACGAGGGAATCAAAATAACCGGGCTTGATCTGCAAAGTGCGCAGGGTGATCGTGAAATCTGCGCTATTCTTGAAAGTATGGGCGCACGCCTGAACTGGCAAAATGATCTTTTGCGTATTTCTGGAGGTGAGCTTCGCGCAGTCGAAATTGACGCACGCGCAATCCCCGACCTTGTGCCCGTATTCTGTGCGGTGGCGGCAGTAACCGAAGGGGAAACTGTTATCAAAAACGCGCAAAGGCTGCGAATTAAAGAGTCCGACCGCCTCGCCGCCACAGCCCAAACACTTAACACCTTGGGCGCAATGGTAACCGAAGAACCTACAGGGCTTCGCATACAAGGAGTAAAGCGGCTTTACGGCGGCGAAGTGGATTCATGGGGAGACCACAGAATTGCAATGACGGCGGCAATTACTTCCCTTGCTTGCGAAAAAGAAGTTACAATAACCAATGCACAAGCGGTACGGAAATCCTACCCTGCCTTTTGGGATATATTACGCGCGCTTGGCAAAAATATTATAATAGAAGAAATATAAGGAGTACACATGAGCCTTGATGATTATAGAAATAAAATAGACAGTATCGATGAGCAACTGCTTGGTCTGTTTGAAGAAAGAATGAACGTAGTTTCCGACATTGCCAAGTTCAAACAGGCAAACAACCTTGCCACATTGGATCGCGGAAGGGAAGCGGAAAAACTGCGCGCGCTTTCGGGCAAGATCAATTCACAGCTTGAACCTATGGCGCATATACTTTTTGACACTTTGCTGGAACTCAGCCGCAGTCATCAATCTACGATAAGAAAAACAGCCTCCGATCTTTACAAGGAAATTTCTTATGCCATTGAAAATACCGACAAACTTTTCCCTGCAAGTGCGGCGGTTGCGTGTCAGGGAGTGGAAGGAGCGTTTTCTCAAATTGCCTGCGAGCGGATTTTTAAACGCCCCGATATTCAATACTTTAAAACATTTGAAAGTGTTTTTTCTGCAATTAAAAACGGTTTTTGTGATTACGGCGTACTCCCGTTGGAAAACAGTACAGCCGGCTCTGTAAATAAAATTTACGACCTCATGCAAGGTGGCGATTTTAAAATCGTAAAAAGCATTCGCCTTAAAGTTGATCACAATCTGGTTGCACCCAAAGGGGTTAACTTAAAGGACATCAAAGAAATTTTTTCCCACGAACAGGCAATTTCCCAATGTGCCGGATTTCTGGAGAAATTTGGGACTGATGTAAAAATTACACGGTGCGAAAATACGGCGGAAGCCGCTCAAATGGTTGCCGACATGTCCGTTGATACGGCCGCTGAAAGCGGCAGAAAAGACGCTGCGGCTATTTGTTCATCAACCTGCATACATCTTTACGATTTAGACTGCCTTGCCAAAGATATACAGGATCGAAGCAATAACTACACCCGTTTTATCTGTATTTCCAAACAACTGGAAATTTATCCGGGCGCGGACAGAACAAGTATTATGCTTGTGCTTCCTCACCGTCCCGGCGCTTTGTATAAAGCCCTTGCGCGTATTTATGTTTTGGGAATTAACTTGATCAAGATAGAAAGCCGTCCGCTTTTAGACAGGGATTTTCAGTTTATGTTTTATTTTGATTTGGAAACTTCCGTCTATTCCGAAGAATTCGCCAAACTAATGGAAGGCTTACAGGAATTTTGCGAAGAGTTTAAGTACTTGGGTAGTTACACAGAGGTAATTTAATGCCTCATTACGGACTTCTTGGCAGAAAACTCGGACACAGTTATTCTCCCGATATTCACAAAGCATTAGGCGGATATGATTACGGGCTATTTGAAGTAGAGCCGGAAAACCTTACCTCGTTTATGAGCGGCGGAGATTTCAAAGGGCTTAATGTAACAATCCCCTACAAAAAAGATGTCATTCCTTTTTGCAAGGAATTATCTCCCGTTGCCGCTTCTATCGGGAGTGTCAACACCATATTGCGCCGCGCGGACGGCAGCCTCTTTGGAGACAACACCGATGTTTCCGGTTTTTTAACAATGGTAAAACAAAGTGGTATAACCATTAAGGATAAAAAAACCTTAGTGCTTGGCAGCGGGGGAAGCTCCCTGACCGCCTGTTATGTACTTAAACAACTCGGCGCAAAAGAGGTGATCACCATTTCCCGCAGCGGAGAAGATAACTATCAAAATCTGGAAAAACACTGTGATGCGCAGGTTGTGGTCAACACCACTCCGGTTGGCATGTTCCCCGATAACGGCAGCGCTCCGGTAGACATTTCACTTTTCCCTGCGCTGGAAGGAGTGCTGGACCTTATCTACAACCCGGCGCGGACAAAACTTTTAATGGACGCCGCTTTACGCAACATACCTCATATCGGGGGGCTTGCCATGCTGGTAGGGCAGGCAAGGGCGGCATGTGAACTTTTTTTGGGACAGACGGTAGATCCGTATAAAGAGCAGGCTGTTTTACAAATGCTGCGTAAAAAAATGGAAAACATCGTGCTTATCGGTATGCCCGGTTGCGGCAAAACCACCGTAGGGTGGCTGCTTGCGGAAAATTTGGGCAGAACTTTTGTAGACTGCGACCTTGCCCTGGAAGCCGCCGCAGGACTTTCTATCCCTCAAATATTCGAGCAGGAAGGAGAAGACGGCTTTCGGCTGCGTGAAACTCAAACCTTACAAGAAACCGGCAAACAGTCCGGGCTTGTAATCGCGACAGGCGGCGGCTGCGTTACACGAAAAGAAAACCTTGCCCACCTTAGGCAAAATGGGATCATTATCTTTCTTGAACGTCCGCTTTCCATGCTGGCGCGCGAAGGGCGTCCGCTTTCTAAAGGAGACATGGGAGAGATGTACCGGCAAAGACTTCCCCTTTACAAAAGTTTTGCCGACAAAACGGTTAATAACGATGAATCTGCGGACACTACAGCGCTTAAAATTATAACGGCCATATAAATATGGCTTGACGATAGAATTGGGTGTACGTTTCTGGTGTTAAACCTATTCGCAAAAGATTTCATACAGGCGTTCCAGATCTTCCATAGAATAATAGTCGATTAAAATCCGTCCCTTGTTAAGGTCTCCTTCTATGATAACTTTTGTTCCCAAACAGTGAATAAACTTTTCTACCATTGCGTCAACTTCCGGAGGACGCGCTTTTGTACCTTTTTTTGCGGCGGCTTTTTCTGCGCCTTTTTTTTCCGTTAATGATGATGCGAGTTTTTCCGCTTCCCTTACGGAGATGTTTCCTTTAAGTATTTCCCTGTAAAGTTTTTCCCTTGCCTTACCGTCTGTAACCGAAAGCAAAGCCCTTGCATGTCCTGAACTGACCTTTCCCTCTTCTATGCTTTTTTGAATTTCTACAGGCAGCCTCAACAACCTAAGCGCGTTTGCTACGGTCGAGCGGTCTTTCCCAACCCGCGCGGCAAGGTCATCTTGAGAAAGACCTGAAAAATCCATAAGGTTTTTAAAGGCGGCGGCTTTTTCTATCGGGTTTAGATCTTTGCGCTGGATATTTTCTATCAAAGAGATTTCTAAACGTTTTTGATCGGTATAATCGCGTATTATCGCAGGGACTTCGCTAAGCCCGGCCAGCCTTGCGGCGCGTGTTCTGCGTTCCCCTGCGATTATGTAGTATGTGCCGTCCCCCGCATTAGCCGCGATGACAGGCTGAATAATACCGTAAGTTTTTATTGAATCTGCAAGCTCCTGCAATTCGGTTTCATCAAAATTTTTACGAGGCTGTCCGGGATTTGGAACAAGTTTGTCCACAGACAGTTGAGCTACATCTGCGTTAGCAGATGCATGAGTAGGCGCACTCGCTTGAACAGGTGTCTCCGTTTTGCTTTTTTCAGTTGTAGAAACTTGCAGATCGTCATCATCATTGTTTTCAAGCAATGCGCCAAGACCTTTTCCAAGACCGATTCTACGAGGCATTTGTTACTCCTCGCCGTAGCAGTTCAAGAGCAAGAGCGGAATATGCCCTTGCACCGGGACATTGGGGATCGTAAAGAGAAATAGGCATTTCATAAGAAGGCGCTTCTGAAAGACGGATATTACGCGGGATAATTGTGTTTAAAACTTTATCCTTGTAAGTCGCGCTTACCTGTTTTATAACATCATTTGCAAGGCGGGTTCTTGGATCGTACATCGTAAAAAAAATACCGCCTATTTTTAACGAAGGGTTTAGTCCCTTTTGAATCAATTTAGTTGTATGTAAAAGTTCTTTTAACCCTTCCATTGCAAAGTATTCACACTGCATTGGAATTAATACAGAGTCGGCCGCCGCAAGTCCGTTCATTGTAAGCTGGCCAAGACTTGGCGGGCAATCTATCAATATATAATCATATTTGCTTTTTATCGGTGCAAGCGCTTTTTTAAGGAAATAGTTGCGTTCTTTTTGATCGATAAGTTCTACCGCCGCACCGGAAAGATCGCGGTTAGCGGGAATAACCTCAAGGTTTTTGACAGCAGTTTGTCTTGTCGCCTGTTCCGCTGTCGCAGTCCCGGAAAGCAATTCGTAAATTCCGGGAACGGGCGGTTTAGCGCCAAGTCCGCTTGACAGGTTTCCCTGCGCGTCAAAATCCACCAAGAGCATGGACTTTCCGGCTTCCGCCATATATGCCCCAATATTGATAGCCGAGGTTGTTTTACCAACCCCGCCCTTCTGGTTTACAAAGACACAAATCTCTCCCATGGTTATAGTGTAACAATTTAGAAACTGTGGTGCAAGCGTAAACCAATCTGGTTTCGTACGATAATCAAACAAATTACGCTATTTTATGTTGATTCCGCGTCTTTTTAATGATATCATACAAAATAGGGTCTGTAATCAAGGAGGATTGTGGAATGGATGAAGCGGAAAAAGAAGATATTCCAATAAGCACAGTAGACTCTCCCTCTGTCGTTCTGGAGCTTATACACCAGCTTAAAATCAAAGAAGTAATGACAACCGCTGTTCTCTCTGGAGAAAAAAATCAAACCATGCGGCATATTCAGGCATTACTGCGCGAAAACAAAGTAGCGGGTATTCCTATTGTAGAAAACAATAAATTGATAGGCCTTGTTTCTACAGAAGACATTATAAACGCCCTGGAAAAAGGCTATATTGATTCTCCTGTAGAAGAAAGAATGACAAAGAATGTAATCCACCTGCAGGACGACATGCCTCTTTCATTTGCGATTACCTATCTTAATAAATACAGATACGGACGTTTTCCCGTACTGAACAAAAATAATGAACTTGTAGGAATTCTTACTTCTACAGATGTGATTCGATCTTTATTGATAGAAATGAATCGCGAGGTACTCAGGTTGGAAAAACTTCAAAAAACAGAAAGTGCAGACGCTGTTTCTAAATATTCAGAAATGGAATTTACCACCGCGCATTACAATTTTGAAATCGCCGGCAGAGCATCTACAGAAATTAAAAAAGCGCTGAAGCAGCGTAACTATGATCCAAAGTTGATTCGGCGTGTTGCGATTGCCAGTTACGAGTTGGAGATTAATCAGGTTGTCCATTCCAACGGCGGTGTAATGCGCTGTTCCATTCTGCCGGATAAAGTGATAATTACCGCCGCAGACAATGGCCCCGGTATAGAAGATGTAAGCCAGGCGCTCAGGGAAGGGTATTCTACCGCTAACGAATATGTGCGCTCTCTTGGTTTCGGCGCGGGAATGGGGCTTGCAAATACAAAACGGGTTTCGGACGAATTTACAATTGAGTCGGCCTTAGGCAAAGGTACTACCGTGCGTTCTATAGTTTTTGTAAATTCCTCAAAAGATGACCAATAGGCAGGTTAATTAAAATGAAAATATCAGAAATTGCCGCCGCCTTAAACGCAGAAATATGCCAGAGCGAATTTAATGATACCGATGTTTCATGCGCATATACGTCCGATTTATTATCCGATGTTATGGCTCATGCAAAAGAAGGCGGCGCGTTTATCACGATTCAGGCTCATAAAAATACCGTTGCAGTTGCATCGCTTACAAATATTTCTGTAATTATCATCTGTAACTCACGCCCGCTTCCCGAAGATATGCTGGAAGCCGCCAAAGAAGAAGACATTGCCGTTATTCGCACAAAGGAAAATCAATTTACCGTCTCCGGTAAATTATGGGATCTGTTTAACAAATCCTGAAAGCGAGGTAATCGTGCTTGCCGATTTGCACAACCATTCATGCCTGTCTCCCTGCGGTTCTTTGGAACTTTCTCCGCGCCGCATTTTGGAAACAGGAGCGGCAAGAGGATTAAAACTCATGGCGCTTACCGATCACAATTCCGCCCTTAACTGTCCAGCATTTGCAAAACTAAGTCCTAATTATGGAATCATTCCTATCTTTGGCATGGAAGCAACCACCAGCGAAGAAATCCATGTTTTATGCTTGTTTACAAATCTGAAAGCAAGTTTGGCTTTTAGTGAGTATGCCTATTCCATTCTTACTCCGTTTCTTAACAACCCCGCAAGAACAGGAGATCAAGTTTACGTTGACGAAAACGACGACATAGAAGGAGAAGTTGAATACTACCTTGTCAGCCCCCTGGATCTAAGCATTGACAATATCGGCGCAAAAGTTATCGAGTACGGCGGCATAGTAATCCCCGCCCATGTAGACCGCCCCGCTTTTTCCATGACCAGCCAGTTGGGTGTAATTGTAAACGGCCCCTGGTCTGCCCTTGAGTGCGTTCGTATTCCGCCTATGGTAGAGGTTGATACATTAGGGTTTCCCTTGACAGTTTCGTCAGACGCCTATTATCCCGAGCATGTAGGACGCCGCCCCTTTGAACTTGACGTCAGCGAAGAAGAACTTTTACCCGACGGACCTGGTTCGGAAGCGGATTTAGAAGTTTTTAAGGCGGCATTGGCAAAAAGACCCATACAAGGAAAATGAAAAGGGAAAATGAAAAAGGTAGCGAATTTGATTATTCAAATTTTAAGAAAAAACCGATATAATATAGTATGAAGTATCTCTTTTTTGTAATGTTATTTTCTTTGGCTTTTGGGCTTTTTGCCTCCGCGCCTCTTGCCGGAAGTTTTTACCAAACGCCCGGAAGGTCTTTAACGCAGGAAGAAAGAGCACAGATTTATGCGGACGCACGCAACAGGGTAATCAGCGCCGCAATGAAATACGAGAATGTTCCATATCAATACGGGGGCATAACTTCAAAAGGCCTGGATTGTTCCGGCCTTGTTTATCTAAGTTTTAAAGACGCGATAGAGGTTAATCTTCCAAGGTCTTCGTCCGGTCTTTATTCATGGACGGAAAAAATCCCTTTAGATAAAGCACAACCCGGAGACCTTTTATTTTTTAAGACCGATAATACCGGCAGAATAACTCATGTCGGCATTTATCTTGGCAGCGGACGCTTTATTCATTCAGCTTCGTCTGGCCCGCGTACAGGAGTTATTTACTCAAACCTTAACGAATCGTATTGGTCGCGAAACTTTGCCGGCGCAGGCCGTGCCTTCCCCGAAACTCCGGGGTATCAATTTGTTTTAACAAGCGGCAGTTCTCCTGTCGTGTGGGATAACTCTCAGCCGGGTAGATCAAGTACGCCAGCCTCTTCCAACAGCGGTACACGCTTTTTATACGGTGCGGCTTTTGCGCCGACATGGAAAGGTTTTTACGGCGAGGGCAGCGTAGTACGGGGTTTTACCTCTCAGTTTCGCCTAGGTGCGGACACCAGCGTATTCAATACGCGCATGCTCTTTGGCTTTGAGTTAAGACCCGAATACGACGGCGCACTAGGAGTTTTCCGCCTGCCCTTCACCCTTTCTTGGGGGCTTAACGACAAGTACCGTCTTTTTGCCGGCCCTGTAGTAAGTTTTGGCTCTGCATCTCTTTCCACGAGCGACGGCCAACGGCTCTATTCAGGAGGTACAAGTTGGTTTGGAACAATAGGTTTTACCGCCGCTCCCTTTATCCTTAAAACAAAGGGCGGAGAGTTCGCCCCCTATATCGAAACAGCGTGGCAATCCTATTCCAGAGGGAGTCAAAGCAGCAACCCAAGCGCGGACTTTCACGCACATTTCCGTTTCTCTACGGGTCTCCGCTGGACAACGCAGTTTTAGTTCTTCTTCGTCTTTTTTAAAACAAGCATTAAAACAATCCCTGTCGCCGCGCAGCATGAGGCGATCACAAATGCCGGAAACATTAGGTTGATATCATCTGCGGCAATGTTCTTGTAATAACCCGCTATCTGTGATGAAATAACTGCACCGCTTCCAAAACCTAAAAGCACAAAACCGTAGTTAGTTGCCATGTGTTTCGGCCCAAAAAGGTCTGCGGTAAGCGAAGGGAAGTTGCTTAAAAGGCCGCCGTAGAAAAACCCGATCAATGCGATCAAAATAAATATCCAGTAACCGCCTGCCAAGTTAACCAAAAGTGAAAGAACCGCAGAGCCGGAAAGCAAAAGTATGATAGTGTTAATTCGTCCCAATTTGTCGGAAACCATACCCCAGATAAGGCGGCCAATCGAGTTAAACATCGATATTGCAAGAACGCCAATAGCGGCTGTTGTTCCAAACCCTTTTGCAACGGCAATTGGCTTTGCAAAACCTATCATCATAAGTCCTCCCATGCAGGCAAGCATGAAAGTAGCAGTAACTAAATAAAATTGCCCGGATTTAAGCATTTGAGAAGGCGAAAGGCTGTCCGGCGCACTTGCAGCATTCGCAGCACTTGCAGTATTCGCAGCATTCGCAGCGTTGGAGTTTGAGGCGGCAGCGCCTGTTAGATAACCGTCAGGAGGGTTTTTCAAAAAAAGGCATCCCACGGAACATACTACCAAAAAGACCACGCTTAAGACCATAAATGTCCGCGGCTCTCCGACTCCGGCTCCTCCAAACATTACAATCAGCCATTCGACAATAGGCGTAAACACAACGCCGCCAAAACCAAGCGAAGCTACGATTATTCCCGTAACAAAACCTTTTTTATGCGGATACCATTTTTGAGCGCATGCAATGGTTGTGGAATAGGTAAAACCCATACCTATACCCCCCATTATGCCGTAAGTTACCCATAACAGCCATGAATATTGCGCTGTAACAAAAGACGCAAAGAAAAATCCCGCGCTCAAAATAATTCCCCCGATAAAAACAACTAAACGGGTGGAATATTTAGCCCCCAGCTTGCCTCCAAGTACGCTTCCAATTGTAAGTACAGCAAGCAGGAGCGAAAATGTAAGCCCTGCCGCGGCATTGTCGCCGCCAAAAATGCTGTCAGCTATACCGGTTTGAAAAACGCTCCAAATGTAAGCAATCCCCAAAGTCAGCTGAATCGATATCGCCGCAAGTACACAGTACAACCCTTGTTTTTTCATAAATTCCTCTATGAGGATAATTGACAAAAACAGGATCTTTGTCAAGGGGTGTTCCCATAATTTTTAAATCGCTTTATCATAGCCGGACATTAAGCACACTGTTATAATTGTTTTCAGAATGAACAATATTCCGCAATTGCATAAAGAATGGCTTGCTCTACAACCTCTTTCAGAAAAAATGGAACGGGATATTCGGCAGCAATTTATGGTTGATTTTAACTACAATTCCAACCACATGGAAGGCAACACGCTCACTTACGGACAGACCAAATTGTTGCTGCTTTTCGGCGATGTTATGGGCAATGCGCGAATGCAGGATTACGAGGAAATGAAAGCCCATAATGTAGGTCTTGAGTGGATGAAGACCATAGCATTAGACAAAGATAGAATGATGACAGAGGTTTTTGTCCGCGAATTAAACCGGATAATACTGGTGCGGGATTTTTATAAAACAAGCGGCGATGGAAATTACCGCTACGAAATTAAAGTGGGTACTTATAAAACCCGCCCTAATTCTGTTATTACCCCTTCCGGAGAAATTTTTAATTATGCCTCACCGGAAGAAACGCCATCTTTGATGGGTGATTTGGTTAAATGGTATTGCAGGGAAGAAAAAAAAGGGAAACTGAAAATACAAGAGCTGGCTGCCCTGTTTCATTACCGCTATATCCGTATTCACCCATTCGAAGACGGCAATGGTCGAATAGCCCGGCTTCTAGTCAATTACATTCTTTTGCGACATGGTTACCCCATGATTGTTATCCGTACCGATGACTGTGATAATTACCTTGATACCTTGCACCAATGCGATCTATTAACCGGCAAAATCCCTTTTAATGGGGCAAATGCTTCATTGGAACAAGTACAACCCTTGGTAGATTACATTGCAGTTATTTTGGAAAAAAAACTGGAGACGCTCATAAAATTTGTAAAAGGTGAAATTTCTGACTTTGCAGAAGTAAAAGATGATACAATAAAAATCGAAGCAAATGTCAGTGTAAATGTCAGTGTAAAAACCGGAATAATTGAGATATTGATGCAAAAATCCGGTGTCTCTGCCAAAGAAATGGCAAAAATACTGTCTGTTTCTGAAAGAACCATTCACAGAAACATTGATATTCTTAAAACAGAAAATCTTATTGAGCGCATTGGCTCGGATAAAACAGGGTACTGGAAGGTAAAATGAATCGGTATATATAAATTATTTACGGGTTTCATTTTTGGACGGTTTTACGTTGTAATGAACAGAGTACAATTTATTATTAACACGTTTATTGAAAATGACGGTTCTGCTTTTTTCTTCCATAAAAAAAGTCATTGAATATTTTACATTGTACTTATCCATTAAATTCTTAATATCTTTATTTGGTCTTTTAACAAATGCCCATGTAATTTTATCTGTTAAACATACACTGCCTCCCGTTTGTTCGATATAGGCATTAAGTAATTTTTCGAAGTCATTGGAGAGGTAATATTTTAAAGTTCCGTATCCTTTAAAGTAAATATCTATACCGATTTTTGCATTGAGTATCTTGTTATGATTTTCCCATAAAGAGTCAATATATTCTTGTGTAGAAGGAATACCGGGTTTTTCAAAACTAGGTTCTGTGTGTAGGTTCATAAATTACTCCTTACTTGATATAACGCCTGAGTATCTAAGAACCTAACGGTTTTACACGGCGATATTTTTAAGAATTTCATAGCCTTCATTTACTTGTTTTGTTAGAATTTCAGCATTTTCCCGATCACGAGGTGATGACGATCCATAACTATCTGGATGGTATTTTTTTATTGCTTCTCGGTATGCGATTTTGAGTTCTTCCGAAGAGAAATGTAATTTTAAACCAAGCAAATTACGATAAAAAGTGATTATTTTCAGGGAATTTGTGTCATTACTATTTTCATCTGTTGAAGCTTTTCTCTTTTTTTTATTATTATCAGAATTATATGAAGAATTTGTATCACTTAACATAGAATAATAATTGAATGGTAAATTACCTTCTACATTTTTACCGTATTTCTTCCATATAATTATTGCTTCATCTCTACATGAAATTAGAAGTTTTTCCAAATGATTAAAAGCAATCTCTATTCTTCTACAATAATTATCAAAATAAAGAGAACTTTCTCC